>Ga0206683_10001284_pt1 | contig 17513 bp, 14 predicted proteins | sample M280m12015metaG_FD_155483 | JGI IMG/M metagenome (GOLD analysis project Ga0206683, IMG submission 155483) | Ammonia-oxidizing marine archaeal communities from Monterey Bay, California, United States - M2 80m 12015 | ecosystem: Environmental > Aquatic > Marine > Intertidal zone | place: USA...
AAGTACCACACCCGATGGTCACACCTGATCGATGGCAGCACTGAACGATCTGGCATATTGGCTGTGCCCGCCATACCCCCAGGTGAAACTGCAACCATTGCGCTACCTCAACTTGCACCGCCCAAGCAAAGCAACGCCGAACAATCCCTATTGATTACTTTCGAGCTGGCTGAAAATACCCGCTGGGCAGGCAAAGGACACCTTGTCGCCTGGGATCAGGTGAAGCTGACAACGGGCCGAAGGCGAAAACGAACAGACCCTGGCGGGGCCCGCTTTAAATCAACCAGACAAGACCTGACCGTCACAACCCGACAGGCAAAGCTCACCTTTACCAACCATGGCTTTACTTCCTGGCTTCACCATGACCAGGAGTTGTTGGCGGGAGCCGCTGAGGTCAACATCGTCAGGGCGCCCATGGATAACGATGGCATCAAGGGATGGGCAGGTCACCAGAATAAAGCCCTCGACCGATGGAAAAGCCAGGGCTTGTTCGAAGCACAGCAAAACTGGAATCGTGCCAAAGCCGCAGAAACAGTCGATGGCACTGTTACCGTCACCCAGACCAGCAGCGTAAAAACCCTGGCAGGTACAGTCCGTTGCCGTTGTATCTACACCATAGACGGCTCCAACAGCATCCGCATAGAGCATCATTTCGAAGTACCCAGCTCCCTGGCTGACCTGCCCAGACTTGGGCTTCGATACCCTTTATCGGGCCAGTTCGAACAACTCAGCTGGTTTGGCAGAGGCCCCCATGAAACCTACTGTGATCGTAAACAGTCCGGCATCATCGCCAGGCACGACAGTACCGTATCAAATCAATATATCCCCTATATTCTCCCCCAGGAACACGGCAATATAACCGACCTGCGCTGGCTGGAACTGCGTGCAGACCCAGAGTGTCTGCTCCGCATGGACGCCCATCAACCGATCGAAGGCTCGGCTAGTCGCTATCCTCAGGAAGTGCTGACGGCCGCTTACCATACCTATGAAGTCGCCCCGGATCATCGCGTCTGGCTCTGCCTTGATGTCATGCAGAGAGGGGTTGGTGGCGCCAGTTGCGGGCCCGACACGCTCGATCAATATCGACTCAAGGCGGGCCAGCACCAGCTGAGCTATGACCTTACCTGGAAATCGGAGCCCTGAAATGAAAGCTGACTCTAGCCAGGATCAATCTTCAAGGAACCCTACTGAAAAAGAAACTGAAATAGAAACTGAAATAGAAACTGCATTGGAAAATTCAATTCGAGTCTGGGACATTCCGACTAGGCTTTTTCACTGGGCGCTGGTCGGCTTACTGAGCATTTCCTGCTACACCGGCTTAACCGGTGGTTTTTATGAAATGGACTATCATATGCTGTCGGGTTACGGCATCCTGACCCTGGTTATTTTCAGAGTCCTGTGGGGCCTAACAGGTACGCACTACGCCCGATTCAGAGAGTTCCTGCCCAGACCCCGGCAAATCAAGAAACATTTAACCTCGGTTCTGAAAAAACCCCATCAGGGAGCCGGGCATACCCCTCTAGGCGCTTTGAATATAATTGTTATTCTGATATTGATCTTCGTGCAGGTGGGCACTGGCCTTTTTTCTAATGACGATATTTTCACAGAGGGGCCGCTGGCCAGTGCTGTGAGTTACGAAACAAGCCGCTGGTTAACGGGCATTCATGGAATCAACATCTGGTTTCTGGTCGCATGCGCCGTGATCCATCTGCTGGCGATCGCCCTGCACCAATTCTACTTCAGGGAAAACCTGGTTAAAGCCATGCTCACAGGGAACAAGACCGTAAAAGATATCGATGTCCCCCTGTCAATCTATCGAGAGATCATCCTCGGCAGCTTGATCTTGTGTTTCAGTGCCCTGGGGGTCTACCTGTTGATCAACTATTAGGCCCTACCGCTTCAGCATCCTGGCCTAGTCGTGTTCCTCGCGAAAATCATCATGGCAGCCTTTGCAACTACCGCCCAACGCCTGTATAGCGGGCCCTATCTGCCCCATATCACCACTTTTGGCTGCAACTGCCATTTCATTGGCAGCATCAACAAAATTGTCCATGGCTTCCTTAAATGCTTCAGGTTGATCCCAGACCGCGGCTAAAGCTTCTGATTTACTGGTTTGACTACCGGCTGGAAACACATCAGGCATAATGCCTGCAACGTCCGCCATGCCATCTGCATGGACTGGCAAATTTTTAAAGTGCACCTGGCCCTTTAAAATCGCTGCCATCGACGAGATATGACCTTTGGCAGAGTTCATGATACCTTCTCGGTAATTATATTCAGCCTCACCATCGGCGACAACTGAAAATGAAAAAACACAACCCATCAATAGCAACAAACCCTTCATAATATCCTCCTCTGGACTCAACATGCTAAAGAGCTTAGCACAGTTTCATTGACCTGTAGGAGTCCTATGAGTATCTTCAACACTGGCACCAATTCAGGGTATAGGCATGACCAACAAGAAAAGTTTTCCTTTCGAAGCGACCCTAGAGAAGCTGGAAACCATTGTTGAAAAAATGGAACAGGGTGACATGTCGCTGGAGGATTCACTCAAGGCATTTGAACAAGGAATCCAGTTAACCAGATCATGTCAGAAAGCCCTTGTTGAAGCAGAACAACAGGTCCAACTACTGCTCCAGGAAAACGGCCAACTGCAGACCACTGAGTTTACAGTCAGCGATGATGAATGAATTCCTGAAGCCCTACCAGGAACGTGCTCAAGCCACGCTAACAGCCACTTTGGCTGATACCGGTGTTCCCCAGGATTTGCAGGAAACAATGCATTATGCCGTCCTCGGAGGCGGTAAACGCCTGCGCGCCACCTTTGTTTATCTCACCTGCGAGGCCCTTAAGGTAGACCTAACCCTTGCAGATTCAAGCGCTGCGGCAGTGGAGCTGATGCATGCTTACTCCCTGATTCATGATGATCTCCCCGCCATGGACAACGATCTGATGCGCAGAGGCCAGCCCACCGTTCATGTGAAATACGGAGAAGCTATGGCAATCCTAGCCGGAGATGCACTTCAGGCCGGCGCCTTCGAGAGTATCGCCGCAGACGAATTATTGAGCTCAACAAGCAGAACCCAGTTGATCCATGCGTTGGCTGTGGCATCGGGTCGAAAAGGGATGGTCGCCGGGCAGGTGCTGGATATGCACCATGAGACGGTAAAGGCCAGCGAACAACAGCTGATCGCCATGCATCGTGGCAAGACAGGTGCCCTGATAGAGTTCAGTATGATCTCAGCCGGCATCATCGCCCAGGTAGATGACCACACCAGAGAAAGGCTGCGTCGCTTCGGTGAAATCATTGGCCTGGCTTTTCAGGTTCGGGATGATATCCTCGACGAAATCGGAGATTCAGCAACGCTTGGTAAGCAGGCCGGCGCCGACCGGCATCGACAAAAATCAACTTTTGTTTCCATCCTTGGTCTCTCATCAGCACAATCCAGGCTCGAACAGCTCACCACTGAAGCGATCAGCACAATCGAGGCTCTGGGCAGCAGTGCCCAGGGCCTTAAGCTGCTTGGCCATTATGTAGCAGGGCGTGAGTATTAAGCCCTGGCATAAGCTCTTTTGGCCCAGATCGTGTAAACTTACCGTTCCCTGGCTACCTATGTAAGCAGCAATGTTTCACTCGATACCCGAAGATCAACCGTTAACACCACTCCTGGATCAGGTATCAGATCCGTTTGCGCTGCGAAAATTAGAAGAAAATGATCTGGAAACCCTGGCCGAGGAGCTAAGGCACTTTCTTATCTATACGGTCGCCCAGACCGGCGGTCATTTTGGCGCTGGATTGGGGGTGATTGAATTAACCATTGCCCTGCATTACGTATTCCAGACACCTGATGATGATCTTGTCTGGGACGTAGGACACCAGACCTACCCGCACAAAATTTTAACCGGGCGGCGCGCAAAGATGAGCACTTTACGACAACAGGGGGGGCTGGCGCCTTTCCCCTCAAGAGAGGAAAGCATTTACGATACTTTCGGTGTGGGCCATTCATCAACCTCAATTAGTGCTGCCCTGGGCATGGCGATTGCAAAAAAAGCCAGAGGTGACAACAGTCGCACCATCGCCATCATAGGTGACGGTGCCATGACAGCCGGAATGGCCTTCGAAGCGCTCAATCATGTGGCTGATTCCGGTGTTAACCTGCTGGTTATTTTAAACGACAACGCCATGTCAATTTCAGAAAATGTTGGCGGCCTGGCGAGCTACTTCGCCCGAATCCTAAGCAGCCGGTTATACCTGAACATGCGCGAAAGCAGTAAACGTTTCCTCAGTGGCATGCCTCACGCGTTGGAATTTGCCAAGCGTACCGAAGAACACATGAAGGGCATGGTCGTTCCAGGCACCCTGTTTGATGAACTCGGTCTAAATTACATGGGCCCTATCCACGGGCACGATATTAAGAACTTGGTGCACACCCTGAATAATATTAAAGATCAGCAGGGCCCACAGTTTCTACATCTGGTAACGCAGAAAGGCAAGGGCTATGGCCCGGCTGAAGATTCACCGATCGGCTCGCACTCCCTGAGCAAACTGGAAAAGCCGCCCGGGTCAAATATAAAACGATCGAGCTACTCAAATATATTTGGTCAATGGTTGTGCGATATGGCAACCAAAGATGAAACCCTGATGGCCATTACCCCGGCTATGAGGGAAGGCTCAGACATGATTGCTTTTTCGGAACAGTTCCCGAACCGTTATTTTGACGTCGCCATTGCCGAGCAACATGCGGTCACCCTCGCCGCCGGGCTCGCCTGTGCTGGCGCCAAACCGGTTGTGGCAATTTACTCCACTTTCCTGCAACGAGCCTATGATCAGTTAATTCATGACGTTGCTATCCAGAACCTGAATGTTCTGTTTGCCATTGACCGTGCAAGCCTTCTCGAAGACGGCCCAACTCATTCTGGTGTATTCGATTATTCATTCCTACGCTGCATCCCCAATCTCATTATTATGGCCCCCTCCGACGAAAATGAGCTTAGACAGATGCTCTACACCGGCTTTCAGCATGAAGGTCCTGCTGCGGTTCGCTACCCAAGGGGAAGCGGTATAGGTATTCAGCCTCAGCCTGATATGACGCAATTGCCCATCGGTAAATCCAGAACCATCCGAACAGGACATGAGGTCGCTATCCTTGCCTTTGGTACCATGCTGGGGTCTGCCCAGGAAGCTGCCATCGAACTCGATGCAACACTGGTCGACATGCGATTTGTCAAACCCCTTGATCATGCTGTTATCGACGCGCTGGTCCAAAGTCACCAATTACTTGTTACGGTCGAAGAAAACGTCATAGCGGGCGGTGCGGGCTCAGCTGTTAATGACTATGTTGCGGCCGCGGGACTGAACACCAATCTGCTTAACCTCGGAATCCCAGACGAATTCATTCAGCCAGCTAATCCGAAGAAAATGTTGCAAGCCTGTGGCCTGGACCGAGATTGCATTTCAGATGCTATCACCAGCCGACTCAATTACCTCAACGAACCTGACGGCATAAAAAAAGCATTACTTCTGGGAGAATAGATGTCCCAACTTGCCCGCTTTAGTCTCCAGGTATCGAGCATTATGGTCGTTGTGGCCTGTTTCCAGTGGAATTCTAGCGCTGATAATGACCCCTAACTTGGTTAACGCATTGACCTTGACAGGATTATTGGTCATCAACCGGATCTGCTGCACTCGCAGGTGCGCAAACATATTCCTGCAAACCGTGTAATCACGCAGGTCTGCATCAAATCCCAGTTTCTCATTGGCCTCGACAGTATCAGCTCCAGCATCCTGGAGCTGATAAGCCCGAATCTTATTAATAAGGCCAATACCGCGCCCTTCCTGACGAAGGTACAGCAGAATCCCTGCACCCTCCTCGGAGATCTTCTGCAGGGCACCGTCGAGTTGGGCACCACAGTCGCACCGCATGCTGAACAGGCAGTCGCCGGTCAGGCACTCGGAATGAATCCGGCACAGTACTTCCGATGCGTCCGCCACAGTACCCAGCGTTAAAGCAATATGTTCCTGCCCGGTATCGGTATCCTCGAAGCCATGCATGACAAACTCCCCATAACGAGTGGGTAGCTGGCAGGATGCTACGAATTGAGCGGACATAGGGCCTAGCTCGCTTGTCTATTGAGCGAAGTGTAACAGCACTGACCCAGTACTGAAAATATTCGTATTAATACCTAGAATCAAACAGGGCTCGCAGGGAGCCTGCTGGAGACCATGTGCCAAGGCCGCTGGCTTAACAGCGACTCCGTATCTCAGCCATTGGTATCTCCGCGGCATTTGTGTGCTAACAGCCTACGATTCATACAGAGGCGAGGAGGCTTTCATCGCCCTGGATTGTATTCGCAAAGTCGCCACCAATTTATCGCTTTCACTGTAAGCATCAGCGTCATACCAGACAATCTCGGTTTTCGGGCTCTGGCTCACACAAACCACTTTGCATTCAATCCGGTAACGTCGACCCATGATGAAAGGACCGTTGGTGTAGCCGATCTCCATCGCACCAAACAATCCGGTTGACTCTTCCACCAGCGGACCTAATCCTTTCATAGCATTACCCCAGAGAAATTCCAAAATCGTACACGGCGCCGCCACGGAATCTCCCCAGGGTGACGATTGCCTATACCAGGGCATCGGGTCACTAATCAGGTTTTCATCAAAACGTTCAAATTGTTTATCCGTGGTCGCTATAACATCGTAACTACCCAGGCTCATTCCGGGCTTTACTTTCCTGAGTATTCGCAGCGCTTCTGGGTCGCAGGGTCGATAATCAAGCGTACGCAGTTCTGATTGGGAATGATCACCCACGGCCGCCGTGCCACTGCACACCAGCATGCCATCCTCTCGCTCCATCCAAACCCTGATCTGGTTTTCACCTGGCTTCAGGGGCTCAGCAAACACCTGTACCTTTTCGAGATCTACCGTCGCATTTCTGAAATTAAGGGACAGGTTGCCGCGCTCAAACCACTGCTCACCAAAGATTTTTACCAGTACCGGCGGGAACTGATTCATGTGAATATCGCCTGCAACCGTACCACCCCGAAAGCCCAGGTCAGCGGCAGTTTCATCGTCGTGAATGCTTCCTGCACCTGCATCTATTGACCAGTTTCGCGCAGCCCACAGCGGGCCTGTAATCGTTTCTGTCATTGTTTATTCCTCCTGTTACCATATCGTTTCTCAAGTTCCTGCATGGCACCTACCATCATGGCTCCCCAGATTTCATCCTGTTTTAGCTGGTCTTCAACACTACGCAGCAAGTCCTTTTCGCCATAGTGCAGTGCAAGCTTGACCGCGTCAGCTGCAATGTCTCCTGGTACATCGAAGTTATCGGTTATTTCCTTACTAAGGAAATTAACGACATCAGACCGACCCTGCCGATCCGTCTTAGCCAATACCTTTCTCAATGAGGCATCCGCTTCAAGCCGGTTAAGCAGTAAAAGGCGTCCGAAATGATTCTGGCGGTCGATTTTAGCTGTAAGTCTCACCATTTCTTCAAACTCATAAGGCGTATTAAGGGCCTCCAGATGTAGCGCCTGCAGCTGCTTATGTTCACGCTCATAGAGCTTTTGCAGTAAACCTGGCAAATTTGGAAAGTAACTGTAGAGCAGCGCTTTGCTGGAACCGGCTTCCAGGGCGATCTTATTCATGGTCAGCGTAGACATACCTTCATTCTGAACCAGCCGGTAAGCCGCATCCAGAATTTCTTCAATACGCTGATCAGGTGCAAGCCGCCGACGTCTGTTAGTTGCTTTCTTAACCATAGTCAATCCGGCAGTCCCAACACGCGTTTTGCAATGATATTAAGCTGAATCTCATTTGATCCGCCGGCAATGGAAATCGACTTGGCCTCCAGATTTAAACGGCACATACTGATCTCTTCTTCAGTAAACGAATCGCCTTCCCAGCCAAATGCCTGGGTACCCCGGATACGATTCTGCAGTTCCAGTTGCTCTTTAACATATTCCGCTTCGATGTAATTAAAGATGGAGGTTGTCGCACCCGGTGTATTCGTCTCAGACTCAGCTACAGCACGCGCCTGGGTCAGCGTGAACGCCCGTTTGCGCATGTCATTACAGACAATTTCATCGCGCAGCACCAAATCCGTAATCTCGCTGGCATTGGCATAATGTTTTGCCAGCGCCGACAGTGGCATCGAAGGCTTAATTCGTTGCAGGGGTCCTGCCTTGTCCGCACTGGCCAGTGACGCAAGACCCGATCGCTCGTGCTGCAGAAGTCGTTTAGCGACGCTCCAGCCCTGGTTCTCTTTGTGTAAGCGATCAATCTTGGGAACTTCAACGTCTTCGAAAAAGGTCTGACAAAAGGGTGAGCTGCCATTTAACATCTCGATAGGCCTGACGCTGACGCCAGGGGAATCCATGGAAAAAAGTAGGAAACTGATGCCCTCGTGTTTGGGTGCCTGCGTATCAGTTCGTACCAGGCAGAAGATCCAGTCCGCATGCAGAGCGCCGGATGTCCAGATCTTAGAACCATTAACTAGATAGTAGTCACCCTGGTCCTCCGCCCTGGTCTGTAAACTGGCGAGGTCAGACCCTGCCCCCGGCTCGCTGTAACCCTGGCACCAGGCGAGGTCTCCTCGAACAATTGCAGGAAGGTGCCTTAGCTTCTGCGCATCGGTGCCATATTCAAGTAACGTTGGCCCGATCATGCTGATGCCCATTCCAACCAGCGGTGGTCTAGCTTTGATAATCTGCAGTTCATCCAGCAGGACAAGAAACTCATCTTTCCTGAGCCCGCCACCACCATACTCTTTCGGCCAGGTTGGCGCTGTCCAGCCCTTCTCTGCCATGCGCTGCAACCATACATAAGCGTCTGGATTAGTGCTCGTGCGTTTTCTACCACCGGCTATATCTTCACCTGGAAGCATACGGGTACGCATGGACTCAGGGCAATTCTGTTCGAGCCAGCCTCGGGTCTGTTGCCGGAAAGTTTCAAGATCTACCATAAGGGACATACACTATTGACGAAATAGTCAGTAAAATACTCTCTGCCACAGGGTATAGTCAAATGATCTTCGGGTGAAAGTACATGCTGGCCTTAAATGACCCTGCGTTTCTTCAACGGCGACTGCAGGAAGAAATATCCACAACTAAATGATACTCTGATTTCTACAATGGATCTTAAGTCGAATTCTCATTTACCCGTGGGACACCCTTTGAAAAGACAATTGCTTCGATCATTATGCCTCCTCGGTACCTGTCTTACGCTGGTGCTCGTATTCACCGCCTGCTCCAAACAGGATTCAACAATAACCCTTCGTGGCGCTTCGCAATTTGATGAGCACCATGCTTACAGCCGCACGCTAGTTAAATTCATGGCGTTAGTAAGGAAATATTACGGAAAACCGATTGAATTCGAGATCTATATGAATAGTGAACTGGGCCTGGAAAAAGACTACTTTGCTTACATGAGCCAGGGCTTATCTGTCGATTTCGCCCTGGTATCCCCATCACACATGTCAACCTTTTCTAGGGCGGCACCGGTCATGGATATGCCGTTTTTATTCCGCGACTTAAACCACTGGAATCGCGTCCTCGACAGCGACGCATTCGCACCCATTGCAGAACAAATTGCGGCCAGCGCAGATGTCCGGCTGATCGGTTTCGCGGGTGGGGGCATACGTAATCTAATCGTCAATAGGCCCGTGACAACCATGGCTGAATTGAAAGGCCTTAACATTCGGGTCATGGGGGCACCAATACAGACTCGTATTTTCCAAGCCATCACCACATCACCCACCGTTATCGCCTACAACGAGATATACAACGCCATACAGACCGGCGTTATCGACGCAGCCGAAAACGAAGCCGCAGGAATCCAGCAAATGAAATTCTATGAAGTCGGGCCGGAAATCTCCCTGACCCAGCACGCTATCACCGTTCGGCCGGTATGTTTCAGTGGAAAAACCTTCCGCCGTTTACCCGAGGACCTTCAAGCTGCCATTGTAAAAGCCGGGAACGAAGCCGGCGCTTACGGACGCCACATAGAATCCACCGAGGATGCGGTAAAACTGGCACAGATGGAATCCGAAGGGAAATTACGAACCCATGTGTTTGCTCAGCGAAACACACTCCAGCAATTGGCTGCACCCGTTAAGATCGCCTATGCCAGCGAGATCGGAGCAGAACAAGTACTTAAACGAATTGAAGCCATCAGGTAGAAAGAGAAACTTGTGCAACGATGTTACACCCTGAAATCCTTAACTGAGGGTTACTACCAGATTCTTAAAGTCGTCCTGACTGTGCTCATGGGCGTTATCATCGTACCCGTGTCCTTGCAGATCCTGTCACGCTATACGAGCATCATTCCGCGATATATCTGGACAGAGGAGGTGGCCCGTTTCTGCTTCGTCTGGATCATTATGATTGGCGCAATGATTGCTGTCAGGGATGACGGTCATTTCGACGTTGACCTATTCCCTGCTCCCAGAACTCAACGGTGGCAGGGCATCAGAAACCTGATTGTCCACGCTGGTATCGGCCTGCTGGCTATTTTCTTCCTGCTCTATGGCATCAGATTTGCTCAATTCGGTTGGATTCAAAACTCTGAAATGAGCGGCATAAACATGGCCACTATCTACTTTGCTTTCCCTCTCGCCGGTTTCACCTGGCTGCTGTTCATGGTGGAAAAAATCATAACCGACATTGCACTGATCAAAATGAAACAACAGGAACAGGGCTGATGAGTCCCGGTGAGGTCTCGCTTATCCTGTTTGGCGTTTTCGGTACCCTAGTTCTTCTGCGTATCCCGGTTTCGTTTGCGCTGGGCCTGGCCTGCATTCCGCTGTTTCTAATCGATGCCCGCTTGAGACCTGACATGTTACTTAACGAAATGTGGAAGTCCTACAATGCATTCATCCTGCTGGCAGTTCCTTTTTTCCTCCTCGCTGCCAACCTGATGAATGCCGCCGGCATCACAGAACGGCTCATAAACCTTGCCCGCGCGTCGGTCGGTCACCTGCCCGGGGGCCTGGCGCATATCAATGTTATGGTGAGCATGATGTTCGCCGGGATTTCCGGTTCTTCAACAGCGGATGCGGCGGGTATTGGTTCTATTATGATTCCATCCATGAAAAAACAGGGTTTTGATGCGAACTTTTCAGTTGCATTAACTGCCTGTTCTTCGGTGATGGGCGTCATTATTCCACCCAGTATCCTAATGATAGTCTGGGGTGGGCTTATGTCCGTATCGATCGGCGGGCTGTTTCTGGCTGGGGTAGTTCCAGGCTTGCTCATGGCAGTCATCATGATGGGCACGGTTTTGGTTTACGCAAAGATTCGCAATTATCCGGTTTATCAACGAGCATCACAAAGGGAGTTTGTGCGGGCATTAGGACAAGCGGCATTTGCATTGGTAACACCCGCCATCATCGTCGGTGGAATTGTATTTGGTTTTTTTACACCCACCGAAGCATCTGTCGTTGCAGTGATTTATTCCTCAATTCTCGGTGGGCTGGTGTATCGCAAAATTGGCTTTAAGGAATTCCCTGAAGTGCTCTATGACTCGGCGCGGCTGGCCGGCATTTCTCTTTTCTGTATCGGTACTGCATCCGCCTTTGGCTGGCTGCTGGCATACTACCGGGTGCCTCAGGAGTTGGTGGATGTCATGGCAGGATATGGAACCGGGCTTATCAGCACTGGCTTTATTATCGCCCTTGCCTTTCTTATTATAGGCATGTTTATCGATGCGATCCCAGCAATCATTATTCTCGGGACTATTCTTTACCCCCTTGCCGACAAGGTCGGCATGCACCCTATCCATTTTGCCATCATCGGCGTAATCTCCCTTGCTTTCGGTCTGGTGACACCGCCTTATGGACTGTGCCTGCTCATATCCTGTAACCTGGGCGACATAAAGGTAGTCGACGCGATCAGGGACGTCTCCATCATTTTAGTGCCCTTACTGGTATTACTGATGCTGGTAATCGTCTTCCCGGAACTCATTTTATTCCTGCCTCGATGGTTAGCCCCGGAATTTCTATAGCAAACTCTCTGCTTGTCAACCTGTCCCCTTCTAGTCTCGTTCAGGCTATAGTTCACGCATCAGTATTTTTGAACCAGGAGCGGCACCATTCTTAGCCCATATCGAGTATTAGACTTAACCGACCATCGTGGTGACCTCGGCGCCATGATTCTGGCTGACCTAGGTGCAGATGTCATTAAAATTGAACCACCCGGGGGCAGTTCGACTCGTTACCGGGCCCCTTTTATAGGCGATGGTCTGCCCCAGGAGGACAGCCTGCATTTTTTCGCCTACAACCGGAACAAACGGTCCCTGGTCCTGGATCTTGATCTGGCGCAAGATCGTCAGATTTTCGATGCTCTGGTGTGCGGCGCTGACTTTGTGCTCGAATCATCTCCTGAAGGGCTGCTCGCGAGCCGGGGAATCGATTTTGCTGTCCTGAAAAAGCTAAATCCAACGCTCATTCACGTGGTAGTTTCACCCTATGGAAGCGACGGCCCCAATGCTGCTCGAATCGCTAACGATCTCACTCTCTCCGCTATGGGCGGCCAGGCCAGCTTACAGGGATCACCCGATCGACCACCGGTTCGGGTTTCCATCCCCCAGGTCTGGCGCCATGCCAGCGCACAGGCTGCTGCAGCGGCAATGATTGCCCATGCACGCATGCTGGTAACCGGCGAGGCTCAGTATGTGGACGTATCTGCACAATGCGCAGTGACCTGGACCATGATGAATGCCATGGATGCGCATGCCATCCAGGGTTTCGAATTTGAACGTATGGGATCCACCGTGCAGATGGGCACACGTGCCATCGATCCAGTATTTGAATGTGCGGACGGATACCTGGTGGCAATCCCTGTGGGCAGCGTACTCAATGCATTGCTTGGACATATTGCAGCGGACGATTTACTCGACCCGGAATGGCTCACAGAAGACTGGGAAACTTTTGATATGCGCATGGCCACGGGACAGGAAATGCGTTTTACTTCTGAGGAGGTTCGAGACCTGTTTGCACAATACTTTCGCATGCACACAAAACAAGAACTGTTCGCCTTGGGTTTCGAGGCAGGGGTCACTCTCGCACCCATCAACACAGTGGCTGATCTGACCCAGTTCAAACAATTAGATGCGCGTGACGCCTGGCAGGAAACGGTTTTACCTAATAGTGAAACAGTGCGAACCCCTGGGCTATTTGCAAAGATGAACCAGGCGCCAATGGCGTTTCGCTATCCGCCTCCACGATTGAATGAGCATGGACCGCAGATACGTGACGAAGTATCAAGCGATATTCGTAAACGAGTAGAACTTCCCGAACCGGTTGCAGGCTCAGACAAACCGTTTAAAGGTCTCAAAGTGCTCGATCTGACCTGGGTGATCGCTGGTCCTGCCTCGGTTCGATACCTGTCTGATCATGGTGCCACCGTGATAAAGGTGGAATCTGAATTGAGACCCGATGGGCTGCGTTTTCTGGGGCCAGTAAGGGGAGAACCCGGCTGGAACAGCTCGCATTTTTACGGCGAGTTCAATGCAGGCAAGAAATGCGTACAGTTGCAGCTCAAAGAACCGAGGGCCCTGGAAATGCTCAGCAAGCTGGTTGAATGGGCAGACGTGCTGGTCGAGAACTGGGCACCCGGCGCTACCCAGCGCCTGGGCATCGATTACCAATCCTGCGTTAAATTGAATCCTGAGCTGATCATGGTAAGCACCAGTTTGCTAGGACAAAACGGCCCTATGGCCTCTATTGCCGGATTTGGCTACCACGCAGCTGGGATGGCCGGCTTTTACGAAGTGACTGGCTGGCCCGATATGCCGCCTCATGGGCCCTGGCTTGCCTACACCGATGTCATTGCCCCCCATTTTATTACAGCCAGCGTGACCGCAGCACTGGATCACCGCCGCCGCACCGGAAAAGGCCAGCACATTGATGCTGCACAGTTTGAAATAGCGCTGCAGTTTCTGGCGCCAGAGATTCTTGATGCCCAGGTAAACGGCTATGTTGCCCCGCGTATGGGTAATCGAAAACGCGATGCCGCGCCCCAGGGCATCTACGAGTGCAGCGGAGAAAACCAGTGGTGTGCGATCGCGGTCGATACCGATGATCAATGGGCCAAGTTGTGTTCCGTCCTTGGACACCCGCAGTGGAGCCAGGATGATGCTCTGAGCAACGTTACAAGCCGCATTGAGCAGCACGACCTGATCGATGCTCACTTAAACCAATGGACCCGCTCCAAGACGCCCCTTGAAGTAATGGAACTGTTCGCCGCATCGGGTGTTCCGGCAGGCGCCGTTCAACGCAGTGAGGAATTACGAAACGATCCGCAGTATATTCACCGACAGTTTCATCATTACCATCAGCACCCCGTTATGGGGGAGGTGCCGTACGCCGGTATTCAGTTTCTAATCCCCGGCTATCAGGCTGGACCGCATGGTCCAGCGCCCCTGCTCGGCCAGCATAATTTTGAGGTCTTCGGTGAGATACTCGGCCTGGATGACGCGGAAATAGAAGCATTGATTGCTGCCAAAGTCATTCTGTGAGAGTCAAAAGGATGGCACGGGCCATGCTGCCGGGCAGGATAATGCCTAAAGCCAGCCAGTTCGACCAAATTCTTGGGCGTTAAGACCCCGTAGTGTGTTCTACCATCTGTTCGCTCTCTTGCCACAGTTGGCCACAAAGATCTTCATCCTCAGCCAACTGCGAGCAGTGCTCGAGCCGGGTTTGGTCAAAATACTTACCGGTAACCTCTGCAAGTGAACTGTCACTGGCCAGCTTGATGGTAGTCTTAGCACCTTCCTCTGGCGTAATAAACATTAAGTCCACCAATTTTCGCACCAACCAGGGCAGATCACGCATGATATCGGTGCGCACACCACCAGGATGTAAGCAGTTAGATGTCACATCGGTGCCTGCCAACCGCCTGGCAAGCTCAACCGAAAATAACACGTTGGCCAACTTCGATTGAGCATACGCGGTCTGACTATTGTATTTTTTCTCACCCCGAAAGCTGCCAAAATCGATCTGACCCTTCTTGTGCAGCATAGATGAAACCGTAACAATGCGAGCTGATGAGGTTGCCCTTAGTACATCGAGCAACAGGTTAGTTAAAAGAAAATGTGATAGATGATTCACGCCAATCTGCAATTCGAAACCATCATCGGTTAATTTTTTTCGAGCCGGAAATACGCCGGCGTTATTAATCAAAACATCCAGACTATCGTATCGCTGTTTAAATTCGCCCACCAGATCACGCACAGATTCAAGCGAGGCTAGATTAACCGGCAAATTGATCACGGGTTGATGCGCAACCGCATTGATTTCCACCAGCGCCGCTTCCGTTTTGTCCCCCGGCTTGCAGGCCAGCACCATACTGGCGCCCAGTTTAGCCAGTTCAATTGCAGCGACCTTACCAATACCACTGTTACCACCGGTTATCAGTACCCTTTTATTTTCCATTGCGATCTTCTGACTCGTCCTGATATGAATCTAGAGCCTATTACCAAATCACCCTAAATGCCACTGGCGGTACATGTCATTGCCTGCACAATTACGGCGTAACCCAGGTTCTACCAAGCTGAGCATTAGCAGCCCATACACAAATGACGACTCAGCCACTGGTCCTGCTCCCACAGCATATGGAGAATACTTTCCTTGCCACGATAACCATGGCTTTCCTTCGGCAGGATCACCAATCTGGCAGGGGCGCCCAGGCCTTTGAGCGCATTAAAATAACGTTCACTCTGCATTGGATAGGTTCCTGAATTATTGTCCGCTGCACCATGGATCAGCAACAGCGGTGTTTTCATTTTATCGGCATGCATGAATGGCGACATGCCGTAATACACCTCAGGCGCTTCCCAGTAGCTCCTTTCTTCTCGCTGAAACCCAAAAGGGGTGAGCGTTCGGTTATAAGCACCACTTCGAGCAATGCCTGCTGCAAACAGGTCTGAATGACTGAGTAAATTTGCCACCATGAAAGCACCATAGGAATGACCGCCAACAGCAACGCGATTGCGATCGATATAGCCAAGCTGGTCCACCGCATCTATAGCCGCTTTAGCATTACCAACGAGCTGCATTCTGAAGCTATCGTTTGGCTCGCTGTCAGCTTCGCCGACAATAGGAAAAGCAGCATCATCGAGTACCGCAAAGCCCCGAGTAACCCAGAATATCGGACTGCCATAATAGGGATAGTTAAATTCGCTCGCATTTGAGGTATTCTGGCCGGCGCTGTTCGTGTCCTTGTATTCAACTGGATACGCCCAGACCAGCAAGGGTAGTTTTTTACCACTTACCGGGCCATAGCCGGCGGGCAGATATAAAGTGGCAGAAAGGCTCAGACCATCGTCTCGCTGATAGGTAATCACCTCCTTGTGAACATCGCTAAGCGCAGAATACGGATTCGCAAACGAGGTAATCGGCTGCAAAGTATCGCTTAGAATATTACGCAGATAATAGTTCGGGTATTCAGAAGGAGATTCCAACCTGACCAGGATGCGTCCTTGCTGCATGCTAATGCCTTCAACAAGTCGTTCAAGACGATTCGTATAAGCTGATTCATAGAGGCGACGCCGCTTACCCAGAACAAAGTCAATCTGGTCAACAAACGGAAACTGACCTTTTTCAGAAAACCCTTCTCCAAACAAAAAAGCCTTGCCGTCCTCAAGCGCCAATACCTGCTGGTTTAGCGAGTTGCGAGACTCGACAAAGCGACCAGGATCGCTGTACTGGTCCTGATAGTTTCGATCAAAAATCAGTCTAGCCGGGATCGTTGCATCGGACGGGTTAAATGCATAAGTCTTGGTGTTTCGATTGTCAAACCAGAAGTCTTCTACCACGGCAAGCTGATCGTTGCCCCAGTGAATAACCGCCAGACGATTCCTGGTTTTAACCAGCGACCTGTGTTTATCCGTAAAAGGCGCGCTGAGTTCAAAGGCTTCGTCTCGATAATCAACGTCAAGGGCCGGATCACCCCCATCCAAAGCCTTGACCCAGGTTATGGTCGCGGCGTGATCAGCTCGCCAGTGGAAATCCCGTTTCTCCTTGGTCGTTGCCATGAAACCCTTGGGCCGGACTTCGTCAAGGGGCTTGTCAAGCAACAGCTTCACCACCTCGCCTGATTGCGTGAGTATGTCAGTCTGGGAAGCAAAGCGATAAAAGGGAACCAAATAAGAAAAGGGGCGCTTGATTCGGGTTACTAATACGTAATGCCCATCCGGTGAAATTTCAATGTCCTGGTACAAATCAGCCGCTAACCAACGTTTTGAACTGCCCTTAAGATCAATGCGATAAATCTCAGAACGTACCAGCCGCTCAAAATTCTGTTCATCCGCAGGAGACTTAAGCAGGTCCTGATAGGTTCTATTCTGCGCTTTTGCGCCATCACTGTCAGAAACGGTTGGCCCGGTGGGAACTGCTGTATCGGTTTCAATTAGTTTACTTTGATTTGCGGGAAGCATGGTTACTAGCAGGGACTGACTATCTGCAGACCAGGTCACTGGATTACCCAGGTTGGCATTCACCCTGCCGAGA
>Ga0206683_10001287_pt1 | contig 17498 bp, 24 predicted proteins | sample M280m12015metaG_FD_155483 | JGI IMG/M metagenome (GOLD analysis project Ga0206683, IMG submission 155483) | Ammonia-oxidizing marine archaeal communities from Monterey Bay, California, United States - M2 80m 12015 | ecosystem: Environmental > Aquatic > Marine > Intertidal zone | place: USA...
AGGCTCTGATGTTACCTACTGTTACTTCAAACGTGTATCCATTATCGATGGCGTATTGTTCGCATTCTGCTTCGGTAAGAGCCCTATCTTGTATGTCGTCCGGGTCAGTCGTACCATCGCTAACGACGACATATGACCCTCCACCACCTCCAGCAGCAGCCGTAGTGGTAGCCGGAGCGGCTCCTTCTGGTTTTAAGACACATGCAAAGAAAACACCGCCAGCTCCGCTACACACCTCCGAATTTGGGAAAGCACGGTTGTTGTATTCCACCGCACCATCCTTCACACTACAGCGTATGATGTTACCTGGGTTTAATGTATACGTGTATCCATTGTCGATGGCGTATTGTTCGCATTCTGCTTCGGTAAGAGCCCTCTCTGGTATGTCGTCGGGGTCAGTCGTACCATCGCTAACAACCACGTATCCGCTAGTATCGGCGTTCGTCATTGTCAATGAAATTAAAAATAATAAATATATGGTATACTTCATTTTATAGAAGATAGGGGGGTAATAAATAGTATATATTAATTAATTTTCATTTTTTATGGATTCGTCAACGTACGTTATAAATATATACTATGTTCAATTAAATGCGCGCCTGGTTTCTTACCTCCATCTCCTCTATTATTATTTTTTCGTCCATCTCCTACATTGGTTATTTTCATACATATTGGACCAAACATGCCAAAGATTACAATCGAGCTTCTATTTTTATTAAAACGGAAACCTGTACAAATCCCAGGGTTCGGTCAACCTTGGGCGACTTTAATTTGTGCGATACCAGCGAAGAAATATTAACGAAAACGCCCATGGTTGCGGCGCTGTACGACGTAGCCGAAGATTTAAATGTTTGTGGTCACAACCGTTGTTCGATACTGTACGTAGACGTAACTAAAAATTTACACAAATGGGCGTTTGTGATATTTGTCATATCCGGGTTTGCCTTCTGGGTAGGTATCATAGATTTAAAACAGATGTGCGATAAAAAGCAGCTGGATAAATTTAGCCTTCCACATAAAATAAAATCTACTTAGAATACCCATTTTTGATTTTTAGGTGTAAAATTATAGAATATAAATAATATATTTTTTAAAACAAAATGAGTGCAATATTCTTCCAACACAAACGAAGGCGTAAGATCCCAACCGCGGTGTTTTCCCTGAAGGATGAGAACACAGTTTACGTTAAATTAAAACGTTTTTTCGAACCCCTGGACTATTTATGTATCGGTCCAAACCAGTACGAAGTACCGATGGCGGATATTGACAAAATAGTAGGTGACTGTCTAAAAATAGGTCTTTTTATTGAGTGTATTCCAGAGCAGGTGGAACGCGCATTAACCTTTGATAGCACCGAAGACTTTGACCAGTCTTTTAAGGACACGACTATATACAAAAAGATGTTCCAATACCAGAAGGATGGCGTCGAACACGTTGTTCGTAAGTTTGGTGGTAGAGCCTTAATAGCAGATGATATGGGTTTGGGTAAGACTTTACAGGCGATCGCCTTGGCACAGTATTATAAAATAAAGAAGGTTCTGGTTATTTGTCCCGCCTACCTAAGGTACAATTGGAAGGCGGAATTCGACAAATGGTTGGGGATAAAGGAAGTTTGTTTGGTAAAGAAGGGTACAGATCCTATTGATAACTATCCGGTGATCATATCGTATGAATTGGCGGTAAAGAAAAAGGTTGATCTATTGGCATTTGGTTTCGACATGGTGATATGTGACGAATCTCACTATCTCAAAAATCACAAATCCAAACGAACCCGAGCCCTGGCGCCCTTTATTCGTAAAATTGACAAAGCCTTGTTGTTGACTGGTACACCGGCGTTGAACCGTCCGTCAGAGTTATTTAGCCAGGCAAACATGATTCGCAAAGATTTTTTTCCAAATTTCAAACACTATGCGGAACGGTACTGTGACCGTAAGATGTCACCCCTAGGTTACTGGGATGATTCTGGAAGTTCCAACCCTCACGAAGTTCACTGGTTGGCGAAACAGACGGTAATGATACGGCGTTTGAAACGGGACGTGTTAAAGGATTTACCTAAAAAACACCGTAGCCAACTTCATATCGAGATGGATGCCAGGGATACCTATTCGATGATTCCCCTGTTTGAAGAATGGAAGCAGTTAAACCGTGACATTCCGAACATGCAACCATGTAGTAAGGCACTCCAGTCTGCCGATTTCCGACGCAAATGCATCGTGTCCGAGTTGTTTGGTTTGACAGCGGAGGCGAAGGGCAAAGCCATGCAACAACTTGTACGTGATGTTATTCAGACTGGAAGGCAGTTTTTGGTGTTTGCGTATCACAAACAATTAATGAATGACATAGAGGAAGCCTGTGATGGAAAATGCATGCGTATCGACGGTGATACACCTACGGAGAAGCGCCACGAATATGTCCGGGATTTCCAGGCGGGAAAGTACCAGGTAGCGGTCCTTAGCATGTTAGCAGCCGGTACAGGTATTACCCTAACCGCCGCCTCTCATGTTATATTCGCGGAATTGTACTGGGTCCCGGGTGTCCTCCTTCAAAGTGAGGATCGCGTTCATCGTATTGGACAATCGAACCCGTGTCATATCCAGTATGTCATTTGTGAAAACACCCTAGATTCGTATATTTACAAGTCGATACAGCATAAATTAAATACAATTGACGGGTGTTTGGATCAGAGAAAAGATAGAAATTTTAAAGGTGAGGAACGAATATACGAAATGATCTAAATATGAAGTATATATACACTAATTTTTGTAATTAAATCATGGGTACACTGATGGACAATACGATGTTTAAAACGCTCTTCCCCAGGTGCTTTGTGTACGATTTGGAGTACATTGGCATCCCAAATAAATTAGAAGCTTGTTTTATTTGGCAGATCGGTATAGTTCATTTGAATTCAAACCAGCGATTTACCATTACAATAGACCCCGGAATACGACCCTTACCACCTCCGATGTCAGGTGAATTTATGCAGGTTACTGAATTGTTTTTAATCCAATCCAACGCCGTTTCATTCAAGCGAGGATGGGAAATGTGTTGCAAATGGATGAATTTGGTCGGAGAGGGGAATAAACTCCTTATATCCCACAATAACTTCAAAAGTGACAAATTAATGTTGGAAATAGAATGCAAACGACGGTCCCTTCATTTGCCTTACAATTGGTACTTTTTCGACTCCCTACTGTTCTGTAGAAAGGCAGTTCCGAAACAGACATCGTATACTTTAAAGGATTTGTATAGGAATTTCAAGGGGTCTGACATACCAAATAACCATTCGGCGCTTCCTGACGCTATCGCTCTGGTTGAGTTATTAGGTGCAATTGGCTACCAAAATATTTGTGGTCCCATTTACCCTTCTCACAGCACCAGTTTACAGATCGTTAAATGGTTGGGACCAGCTTGCGAAAAAACATTGTTTAGCAAGGGTATCAATAGTCTAGAACAGTTGATAGCAAATATACTGACCAAGTACAGTATTGTAAATTTAGGTGCTCACCTAGATTTGAATACCTTTGTACACGATTATATCTCTACTACCTGTGGCATTTTAACTAGAAACTCTAAAAGTATTTCGGAATCTATTGTTACAAGGTGGTTGCCAACTGCAGTAAAATAAGTATATAAACGGAAATAAATCACAGAAATGAGTAAACGAAAACGCGACGATGAAGAAATAAATACAAAGCGTTTTAAACGTTTGGAGGTTTGTCAAAAGCGTAAATTTCAGGGAGAGGAAACCCAGGCGAACAAACGTCTTCGTTCCATGGACCAATACATCGAACAGATGGACAAGGAGAACAAAATGATGAGAGACGCGTGTTTTCAAGCCGGTGAAACTATCGACATGCAACGTCGCCGAATTACCGAACTCGAAACTCTGTTAACATTACAGCGAACACAGATGCACCGTTTAATTGTAAATAACAATATTACTGTATATTAAGTTTTATAAATGTATTCCTTGGTTTTTCATGGTTTTTTATTATGAATGACGCCATTCCTCTGAGATCATTCACCGTCGCGGCTGCCAACATATTAACCCCGCGTACTGCTCTTCGATGTATCCGTAAACACTGTTTTGCAAATGCTTTATCCAACTTTAAAAATTTTATTATGTTCACGGTATCTATGACGTATGCTTCTGAAACTATGGATCGTTTTTTATTCCATTTCAAGAATACAGTTACCGTATTCTGCTTTCCAAACCCCAGTACGATTTCGGAATAACGTATCATGTCGAAATGCATGGAACCCTGTCCCTTTTTCAGCTCTATAAAGGTATCGGAACCCCCACAGTACGCGTCAAAGTATCGGCTATCGAAAAGTTCCCATCCAATTGCTTTGCATATCCCACCTTCGTACGAATTTTTTGGAATAATAAACTTTCCCTCGAGTAAATGAATACTCTTTGCTATTTTGTCCCGAACCCGCGTAAGTTTGTTTATTTTCACCATTTATACATTTAATTATCATTTATATACTATTATACAAACGCGGTTCTAGTTCTATTTTGCACAATTTCGATCTCCGGTCTTTCCTCACCTACGCGACCTATTTTTGTACACCATAGGTAAATCCAAGTCACCATTAACAAAATCGATAAAACAATAATTGCAATATCTTTTTTGTCTATCGGTGTAAAATCTCCGAGATTTATCATTTATATTGACATATAAATCTTTTATACTTACATTATGGATGACGAAATGCGATTGGAGAATAAAAGAGATTTGGCATGCAGCGTTTGTATTTCCATATGTTTTTTTATAGGTATCGTTTTTATAACTTCAAGTGTTCTCCATTTTCATTTGTTTTTAACAATACTAGTGGGTGCACTCTGTCTCATGGTATTATGGAATATCGTTCTGGTCGTGTCTTATATCGTTGATGTATACTTTATCTGTAAAGAAGCGAATGTTAAGGAGATAGAAATGACCGTTATAAGGGGCGGTGAAACGTGTTCTATATGTTTGGAACCATGTGGATATGGTGTCGAACTCGTCTGTAACCACGTATTCCATAAGAAATGTATTGAAAAGTGGTTGGATTCCAACCCAACATGTCCAAATTGTAGACTTGAAGTTTAAAACATGTGACCTTCTGGTAGTCCATAGGGTACTAAAAATATCATAATTAACACCCATAGATGCCACACGTTGACAGCCCATACGTATTCTGTAAAATCGAGACGCCTAACATGTACGATACGGATATAAAAAAACGTTACGATAGCAAGTATTCCCCCTGCCTTATGCCACCATGTCATAGTAGTCCAGTACAAATAGGAATATATTAAGAAAATAGTAGTACCGCAAAGAATATCTGCCCATCTAGTCCACTCGTTTCTATATATATTCCCCTGGTTAAGAGAAGCCGAAATTGCCATTAGACACCATAAAACGCACATAATATAGTTGAATGGCTCGCCTATGAATGTAGAAGTAGCAAATCCGTAGAAGCACATCAATATAATTACAAAAATAATCGAAAATATTGGTGATTTATTTGTTTTGGTAAATTCCGGCTCTTGTATAAACCTAGCCGTACGCATTTTTATGTTATTATTAATAGTTATATATACATGTTATAATTAATTGGTTCCTCCTCTACAAAATATTGGATCATTGCTTTCTGTACATGGTCATAAGTTAACCGTTTGCTTTGTTTTTTCTTGGTCCAATTGTCCTTTGAATATTGCAATTTGGATTGAAAACATATGTTTTCGGTATCCCCTCCCGCATTTTTAAACTTTACAAAGTTAGCGGCGAATAAGTCCTCTGCTTTTTTATCTACAGACCAACCACAGAGTTTCAGTTGGCGCTCAAAAATTTGGAAAAGTTCATTGGAAGTGTATGGTTTGATAGTAAATTTCCAACCAAACCGTCTCTTTAACCCAGGGTTGGCTTCAAAGAAATTACTGTTCATTTTATCTTCGTAACCGGCTGCTATAACTATGGTTTTTGATTTTTCTTCACCCATAAAGGCATTCAACTGGTCCAGTGCTTCTTTTCCATATTCGTCTTTATCCCCATTTAATAACGAATACGCTTCATCGATAAAAATGACCGATCCCGCGTATTTATTTAGCATTTTTCTTGTCTTGTTAGCTGTATGTCCCATGTAGCTTCCTATAAAATCACCGCGGTGTAATATAGCAAATGGCATTCCGTCGCTGAACATCTCCAGGGACATCCATATATTATACAATATTTCAGCTACGGTGGTTTTGCCTGTTCCTGGCGGTCCCATGAGAATTGTGTTCAAAAAATGAGAATCCATTTTTCCCCCTGTCGTTAAAATATATTTGATCTGTAATACCACAGAATCTTTGAGTTCATTCATTCCAATCAGACCATTTAAGGTCTTTAAATGACGAAACAAGTTCCTGTACTTCTTTTGACGTCGTATGTGGGTTATTAATTTATTTAATTCGGTTTCATTTCGTTTTCTCTTTTTCTGCCGTTGCATTTTGTTGTACCACCTCGGTCATATATATAGTAGTAAAGCATTTTGGACAAGTCTTACGATATTTCACTGAAGTTTCTATACAATCCTTATGAAACAGGCAATTGCAATTGTGCAATCGGATTTTATCACCGGAGCGCTCCAGACAAATTAAACACTTACTTTCCGAATAGTTTTTTGTACCATGTACTTCAAATTCACCTTCTGGTTTTATATCTAGCCAATGTTGGTCCAATGAATCCGACAACATTGCCTGGTCTTGAATCTCTTCGCTATCTACTTCAAAAATAACTGTTTTCTCTACCCACACCTCCTCCCTACGCCATTTACTACGTATTCGTTTATTAATATCTATTCTTGAACATACCACCCCGTGATCGCGTAGGTGGGTCTCGTACCATTCCACCACTATTCTCATTGCACCTCTATTCATAGGCAGTATATGATCTCTAAATACAAATCTAGACATTTAGGTAAGGTAAGAAAATAATTATAGTTATTTTTATTTATTATCCGTCTCCATGTGCCATAAATTAATATTGTACGCTCTAACCCACAGTATCAACAAGGTTGCCAAAAAGTAGAACATGGATTCGGTGTGTAATGTTAATATGGCAACAAAGAACCATTCGCACACTTCAAAAAAGTAATTCGGTGAAGTTATACCGAAACTGTGCAACAATCGAAAATGTTTACATAGTGTTTCTTCGCTTAGATAATGACCCAGACCTTCGATGTACATTACACAATCATCGTCGTTTCTCTTATAATTAACGTATATATCATAGAAGGCATTTAAAAGGAGGCATAGTCCCGCACCGATTACAAAGGGGTAATCGAATCCCTCCACTTCTCGTGTTATAACTCTACACAATTTGGCTAGATTTAATCCTACGAATAAGTTATAGGAACCCAATAATAGGAATACAAACACCGAAATCTTCTTTTTATCCGGTGTTGATTTGATCATGAATATAATTATCTGTGAGATTAAAGCCCTCCAGAAGAAGTGGACGAAAAACAAAACATTGAGAATTAGTCCAAGCCCTGTTGGTCGTTCGTCTCTCACCAGCAATTCGTAAAATAACACCAAGAATGCTGGTAAATTGCAGAGCGACCATGAAATAATGTTCGGCAATGATAATAATTTCGGTATCACTATGGTATCACAAAATCGCCCATACGGCAACGGTGTCAACCATGAGACCAAAAATATTACTATACCATAACACAATACGATAATATCGAACATTTATAATAAACAAAGAATAGATTTATACTATTGATTTTATGATTCTGGACATACACCACAGTGAATTTATTTTGTCCGGGTAAACACCGTTCATGTGCAACCATTTACTTGCATAGGACAGGATAATTTTGAATTCCTTCACACCCAGGTTCATACGCCTACATGTGTGCGTGGGTTGAACATGTGGAGGACGCATTCTTGCAAATCTGGAAAGGTGCTTGAGTGATTCCCACGATAAATAATCCACGAACCATTCCAGGGGTCCATCCTTACCAATAACACCTGGGAAACACCACGCTTCCATGTCGGATGGGTGGGGTTCTTTGTAATTCCATCGTATAAAGACGGTGGGTCCGTGTTTACCACAGTCAATAAAATCGTATATTTGACGATCCAGTTGTTCCATCTCCTCCTCCGTTATGGGTTCGATTTCTTCTTCGCCTTCCGAAGACGAATTGTTCGACGAGGAGTCAAAGTATGTATCCCTGGTGTACTTTTTGCGAGTCATGGTGTTTAGTTTGATAAAACAACTGAAGTTATGTTAAAAACAATGAAAATTAATTAATTATTAACCTTTTTGTAATAAAATAATATAATATTATTTCTCTTCCAAAGCTTGTACCTATTCTGTTAGCTCCCCACCTATTTATATATATATTATATCCCTCACCTATTTTTTGCATAATATTTTTTAAAAATGGTTTTGAACGGAATATAGATATATATATTAGAAATAAGTAACAAAAAATGAATTTAACTCGAAGTCCTTCACCGGCAACGGTGGCTTCTCATTTGACTTCTTTAATTAAACGAAACAATAAGAATCATGTGTGCGATTACAAGACTTGTCAAATAGAAAATTTAAATATTCATATTCACGAATACAATGGTCAATACTGTATAGTGTGTAAGTATTTTAAACCACCGTCGTGGTATAAAAAGTCAAAACGTATAAACACAATATACAACATCTACATTTGCAAACAAACCGGTAAGATTCATCATTGTCACGCACATTGTGACGGTGGAAGGATAACAAATGATGACAACTGCCAGGTCTGTCTCATATCTGGCGTACAGTATGAATCAGAAGTTGTCCGTTCCTGGCAAATATCGTCCAGGTGCGTACCGACTCTAGTCCAGGACAAAAGAGACCCACACATGTTTAATAGGGACGACAATGGTCGAGTACATCATTCTGGTATTCATAACATCAAAATGACACAGTGTGTTATGATATCCAAACAAATAATCGACAAATTATTATTTTCATTGACTCGAAAACATGCGGAGCAACATAAAATTAGGGAGTACCGTAGGGAATCGGAAAAGACGGTGAATAAATACAGGCGGTATTGTGACAAACAGAGAAAACCAAAAGTTTATGTACATGCATTCACTTTGTACGTATATACAATGAAAAGGAAACCTATATTCACGCGCCTCCTGAACAAAACGAAGGAAGAACGACGGAAACTTATCGATACCTTCACAAAGGATTTGATATGTTACTGGAAAATGTTCATCCATAAGACTTGCCAGGGCAATGCACCGATGTCCTTTAAAATATTTGTACCAGCATGTTTGTATACCATGAGAACAGGACTCGTTATGGGCGGCATTGAGATAATAAAAAAGTCACGGTACCTTGAATCGGCACTCCCAGAAGCAAATGGGTTACACATGTACGATATAAGCAAACCATCGTTGACCCACGGGCAGAAACATATATACAAATCCATCTGCAATACGGTCGAAAAAAAAATACAAACGCCGCACCAACTTCAACAATATTATTTGGAGCAGTGTAATAAAATAACTATATAAATGTTTGATGTCTTTGTAAATGTCTACCTTGGGCAGAGGCTTACCGAATTTGGGGAATACGTGTTACATTAATAGTATTGTTCAGTGCCTTCGTTACAGTAAAAATTTAGTATACATGTTAAAGACCCACGACGATAAGCAAGATAGCAAACTCATACGGTCGCTGGTAGAGTTATTCTATGCCAATACTCCGGTACATTACCTCCACGTGTTCGTCAAAGAATTAAATAAAACACCGGAGTTTAAGATCATGCGGCAATGTGATGCACATGAACTATTTTTGTACTTAACAGACTCTTTGTTTACACAATTGAAACATTATACCAACCCATTTACCGGGCAATTACAGTCTACTATTCAGTGTTCCGTTTGTTCAGCCGTCTCGAAAACACAGTACCCCTTTGCGAGTATATCTGTACAGATGCCAATGTTACAGTGTACCGTAGATCAATTAATCGCCGACTTTTGTAAAACGGAAATGTTAAGCGATTTGATTGAATGCGAATCCTGTAAAATAAAAACAAAGTCAACCAAAAAACTTAGGATTAAACCCGGGAAATTAGTTGCCGTGCATTTAAAGAGGTTCAATGGTATTAGTAAAATTTACACCGAAGTAGTAATACAAGAGCATATATTCATAGGAGGCAAAAAATATATGTTATATGCAACTTGTAATCATAGTGGCACCCCATTCGGCGGTCATTACACCGCAACATGCATGAAAAGAGATGGATCTTGGATACTTCTTAACGACAGTCATGTCGGAAATCTATCCAGTGTCCCAGACAAATCCGATAGACCGTATATTTTGTTTTATGTACAAATTTGAAGTGCACGGTAAACATTTAAAAACCAAAATGGGTGTAAAATAAATATTTTATGTAGAGTATATAAACGAAAAAATTAACATTTTAAATGTCGCATCTTATCACCGAAAATCCCAATCGCTTCGTGTTGTACCCAATCAAACATCCAAAACTTTTTGAGTTTTATAAAAAGCATATAGCTTCGTTTTGGAGCGTAGAAGAGATAGACATGTCTCAGGATACGATTGATTGGCAAAAATTAACACTGGGCGAGCGGGATTTTATATTATGTATTCTGGGATTTTTTGCAGCCTCAGACGGTATTGTCGTAGAAAATTTAGTCACAAATTTCTGTGCCGAAGTACAACTGCCAGAAGCAAGGGCTATGTATTCTTTCCAGGCTGCTATGGAAAATATACACTCGGAAACTTATTCCCTCATGATTGATACACTAGCAACCTCCAAACAAAAGGAATACCTGTTTAATCATATTGAAAATCACCCGGGTACACAGGCGAAGGCAAAATGGGCAATGGAATATATGAAAGCCATCAGAGGAGACGTGAAAAATTTCTCGGAGAGGTTGGTCGCATTTTCATGCGTAGAAGGTGTCATGTTTTCATCGTCGTTTTGTGCACTGTTCTGGTTGAAAAACAGAGGTCTATGTCCCGGGTTAACCTTTAGCAACGAATTAATAAGTCGTGACGAAGCACTTCACCGTGATTTTGCAATTGCACTGTACAAGGAATGTCCCAAATTACCACGTAAGAACATATTACATATTGTAGAATCAGCAGTGGAGACCGAACTTATTTTTGTTCGTAATTCGTTGCCGGACAATTTAAAGGGAATGAATTATGATATGATGGCACAGTATGTGAAATTTGTAGCCGACCATTTGTTAAATTCACTGGGGTATAATAAATTGTACAAGGTGAAAAATCCTTTCCCATTCATGGATATGATATCGTTAGAAGGAAAGACTAATTTCTTTGAGAGGAGGGTAGGAGAATACTCTAGACCGACAACGATGTCGTTTGGTTTAGACGATACTTTTTAATACTTAAATCTATACGTTCTATAATCTACCGGTTCTGCTTTGACGTATCCACTACTTGACGGATCTTTCTTCCTCGTTACAAAAAATATTATTACACCAACTACAACCAATACACCCGCGCCAATACCTACATAAAGACCAATCTGGTCGTCTTCTGAACTCACAGGTGCTTCGGTGGTAGTTGGTGCCTGAGTTGGTGCTTGAGTTGGTGCTTGAGTTGGTGCTTGAGTTGGTGCCTGAGTTGGTGCTTGAGTTGGTGCTTGAGTTGGTGCCTGAGTTGGTGCTTGAGTTGGAGCCTGAGTTGCTGCTTGAGTTGGTGCCTGAGTTGGTGCCTGAGTGGTAGCAGCAATCGCTATACATGACACACTCCCTACACTTTGCATACTATCGTCAATTACTTCTGATAGCGTCCCCACTGGACATGATTGACAACTACCATCATAAAATTGGTTTGTGTTACAAATTGTTATAGGTTCACACACCGTGTCAGCGTCACTGGCAGAGTCTGTTTCTGGTCGTCGCCCCCCCTCTGGACATGGAGTACACGCGTGATTCAATACAAATTCATCGGGGTTACAAAATACGGGGAAACAGCCTGTATCTGGTCCGGAAGCGTCATCACCGGCAGCGTTTGCCAATCCGGGACCACATGGCAAGCATTCGTTACTCGATACGTACTCACCTTCTCCGCATAATGTAGCAGTAGCCGATGTCCCACTATATTCGGTAACGTCACTGTTACCATCTTGAAACGAATGTTGTGGTGTTAATGTTATGTCTTCTACGCCATCCGGTGAATAATGGAGGGTATGGAGTTCTCCGTTCGCATCCCCAGAAATAGCCATGCCAAATACATATTTACCAGCGTCTGGACCACCGGGAATAGTGCCACCGGATGTTTTAACTGAGGTGATATATCCATCGGGGTTGAAGGCAGCGACTGTACCCGATGTTTGTTCGGTACCATCTATCATGACGCGAACCATAACATTGTCTTGAAGTTGCCCCACATCCAGTACATTTATTTGCCAATCTAGCGCGGATACTCTAACACACAAAAGTAAAAGTATTAATGGTTTCATTAAATATGGTATGTATTATTTAAATATTAAATATAAACTGTTTAGATTATTAGTTTCATCTTATGTTTTAACTTATCCCCCCAGGTTTTAGAATCTTTTTGTTTCCAAGCGTTGTCATGATTTTGTATTGTATAATCTTCCTTTGAAATCTTATAAAAGTAAATATCCGGACGACCAAGTGGATCCTCGACCTTTTCACCAATAACTGAGGTGTAATTAAGAATATACCCACCCTTTTTGAGTAGCATATTCTTCATGATGATTATTTGGTCCACCCGTTTGACTCCCATTAATCCACCGTCTGTCATTATAACATCGAAGTAATTCGCTCCGTACTTTTCCAGTAAGCTTGCCCAGGTCCCGGTCTTGAAAATGTGCCCTATGTTGTCGGCGTCCTCCACATCTAAATTGTAATAGGTATCCCAACCAAAAAAATCAATCTCAGAGTGACGGATTCCTACTAGTAACCATGGCATTTACTACCATCCTATTCCTTTATATACATTCATTACGAAATTCTGTATTTGCAATAACTTAGATTCCAATTCACGAATTTTTAATTTTAAGGCTATATTCTCTTGTCTGATTTCATCGTCAAATCTCATACGTTGTACTATAAACTGGGTGGTGGCAGTGTTGTCCATAAATAGGTATACCTACAAGTAAAAAAGTTTATATTTATATTCTATATTGTTTATATTATTAATCAGAAAAATGTTTACTACAAAAAGATTTCGCAGTGATTATTTCAAGAGAATGTCAAATAAATCATCCATGCAACGTTTAAAAGCAGCCGTTTACATTCAGGATTTTTACCGTCATTGGAAATGGGGACAATGTGTAAAAGAAACCGTCCAAATAGTTGGACCCCAGACAGGTCTAGTTCGCCAATCGGGTTACGTTGCACCATTTAATTTTCACTATACATATGTAAAGGCACAGCCGGCATGGTGTTGTCCCGGGAAGAATCGCGATATATTTCACCTGACAAGGGAACAGATCATAGGACAACTCGTCGAAACCCGATTAAAGGATATGGGAAAATACCCACTGACTCTGGCGAATGCACGACACAATTTGGCATCCAGGAAGATACAGTATTGTTGGAAGACTTTTGTGGAACAACGGGGTAAACGCCACAATCCAAACGATGCATTAATATCGTTCCAGAGACGATGGAAAGATTATAAAATACGCAAGGGTTCGTATTTCAAGTTAACCTCAAGATGTATTGGTGATAAGTGTGATAATCGCGTGTATCAACACCAGGAAAATAAAATCTGGTCGATTAATAACCCAGATGCGCCATGTTCGTTGTTGACAGAGGAATCCGTGTCATATCCCATGGATCATACAAAGTACATAATAAAAATATTGGTATAAAAGATGTGAACATCTTATTAAAATGGACCAATGGAAATCTGCCGACGATCGAACAAATGAATCGTTGCAAAATATTGCATCGAGTATTGTAACTATAAATAACACCATATCTCTTATACTAAATGAACTTACCGATAGAACTAATGAGACACATAGATCGGTTTCTCTACGTGAAGGAAGTTGTCAGACTACAGATTGCGATAGGGCTACAGTTGCGACCCAAACGGATACTGAGGTTGAGGTGGAAGCACGAGCCCTATAGTACCAAAGGATTCACGTCTATATACAAAGATGGGTGTTTTCTGGTGACTTGGAAAACAAACCAACACAATATTAAAATATACGATAGAAAGAGTTTAACCAATAGACAGGCGGTACGTAGTTTAGGTAATTTAGTATTAGAATCGTTTTTTTAATATTTATATATTTCTAAGTATTCAGACGCCCTAGAGAAACAATACGCACATGACATTACATATACATGCCAAATGGCATGACTGTTCGTACTATGTTTAACCTTATGGACAAAGGACACCATTCCAAATATAATACCGATAATAACCCAAATTATAAACTTTTTCCTGAAACGACTACCGATCTTTAATTCGCCACGGTATAACTGATAAAGTGCCGATACTATCGCTACACATATAAAAACCCAACACAAAATAAGTTGAATCAATTCCACTTCGTGTTCCCATGTTACAAACAGTATAATACCAAATGTACAACACATTATAATGTTTATGAACAGGTTTAAGGTCCATCTGCATCTCCATTCGGACGTTTCCCTTGGTCTCCCCCTACAATTATGGTACCAACAGTTTCGTTCCTCCGAATGACTGGGCGTGTAGGTATTAAATCGTGGAACCCATGACAGGCAATACGATATAATTGTTACAATCGAAAATACAACGTCTCCCTTACCGTAGAAATCCTTATCTGCCGGTAGGGGGATGTTTAAATCGGATGTCCAGTGCCATACAACCGAAAAATAACTACTACACATCAATAGTATCTTCAACCATAGTCCTTGGGCTTGCATGATAGGGAAGAATGACCATATATTTGAAACAATAAGATGGAAATTATTGACATATACGGCATCCTCTTCGCTGTACCATGTTTCGATAGAACATAGATAAAAAGTATACAGTGTGGTAGATAGGAAAAATACGGTGTCCATTTCGCCTTGGTCTTCATCCTCGTCCAATACAGATAGGTCTTTGTGCGTCTCGGGCAATACTTTGGACATTTTAGAAATTTAAAAACATATAAATACCTGTAACCGCACTCACCTAATCACGCACAACAATTATCACGCACAATTCCCTCACCTATTTTTACCCCGCGACCTATTTTTATAATAGCTACCTATTTACTCTGTAAACTTCCAATCGCTACCGTATGAATACCAAAAATAAAGAAAACAATGATGCAATGAATGAAATTACATAAAACTTAACAAACATATCCCAATTATTATTCTGAAATCACCTTTAAATTTTCAAGTAAAATGAGCGCCCACGAAGCAGAAATCGCGGGAATTAACCACAACGTAACTCAACATTTCGTACTCCAGAAGAAGCAACGAGAACGTCTGAGACGCCAGGGGTGGTGCAAATGGACTACCGTCAAAAGAGTACGTAAGAAGATGTTGGAATTGTTGAACCATCCTTGCGGTGATCGGGACAGGCATATTCATGCATTCATTGATAAGTACCAATACCACGGGATGGTAGTAGTTACCGATCTTGAACTCAGCGAGAACAGCAACCCGGTACTCGTCAAAACACTCGACAATTACTGTGACAAAGAGTTAAAGATTCTAGAGGAGACATTGAAACAGAAGAGGAAGGACATTCGGAGATTGAAAACCATCAACAAACGACGCGTAAAACGTGGATTGAAGCCCTACAATCACCTTCCTACGTACAACCGAACTCGAGACTCTAGGAATCACGCGCGCAACACGCGAAGAAATCTCAGAGTTGTACAGGAGCGTCAATTGCAAATTCAACTCTTAAACGAACAGGAGAAGCAGTCGATAGAGGATATGATCGACGACGCCTTCGATTTGAAGAATTACCTCTTCCATGTTACCACACCGGTGAAAAAAGCATTCTTTGACTGGTCCACCTTGGGATCGGATAAAGTGGAGGTACCGACCGGGTTGTTGAAGGAATTTCTGGAAGTTGTGGCAGATTGTGGTTATTAGATATTTAAAGTCTAATTATTTCCAATATAAGTTATATGTATATAGTCTATATATGATCGACATTTTATCAAACATTACGGTTGAGGAATTGGGAAGGGTGTTTTATTTTACTACACGACAGTGTAAAAAACTCAAAAGAAAACTTAAACGGTTAGACCAGAACAATACATGGTTGGATACTTTTGAAGAAATATCTGATTTTGTGACTAAAATAGTAAATGATCAGCTTAAAGAAGGTACGAATATAATAAGGAATGTAATGGGACCGTCTTCGAGACGTATATGTGGAGCGAATGGTTGTGTATTTTTTGATGCATCCTATGATAATACACCGGTTGTTGTTAAAATTATAAAAAACGACAACATTACCGAAACCTTTTTTGAGTCCATTCTAAATTTGATACTTTCTAAGGAAGGCAACAAAGATATCGGGTTTCCCAGGATCTATAGAATGGGGCTATATCCTGTCGAAAATACATACAAAATAGCAGTTATTCAAGAAAAACTAGAGAGTAAAAGCTTAAATAGCTTAGGAGAGGTTACATTGCGGGAAGCAATGGTAAAGTTATGTAATGGTCTATACGACCTACGAAATAAAAATGGCGTTTCTTTCTCTCACCGTGATTTACACACTGGTAATATTATGTACAGCTCGGAGAAAATATATTTCATTGACTTGGGCTACTCATGTGTAACTTTGCCAAAGACATGTGGGTCCATTCAATATGAAACGCCTGGAGGCTTTAAGCTAGACCCCGCATATTCTTGCGACAACGAAGTTCATGATCTTTGTCATCTTCTATTGACTCTACGGGCGACTAAACAATACGAATGGTTGATCAAAGCATGTCACGATATTTGTTTACTTTACTACAAAACGCTGAAGCAGGTAGATCCGGATCCCCGTATAACATATAAAGGTTATCCAAGAAATTCATGGAAAAACTTTAAAGAAAGTGATCCAGAATCATATTTTCACCCATGGTACATGTACAAACTTTACAAGGTTGATATTAAAAAAAGCATTTATGATATTCGTTCTATTATATTGGGCGAAGTAAGTTTACTAGAGGAACTCGGTGGAAGATGGGGACTTAAATTTTAAATTTTGCACTATAAATACTATTTTCTATATTCTAAATGTTCTGGTTTGTATGTGGTATTGTAATGGGTATCTATTTGGACCAAACCTTCACTATCCCAAATATTAAGAAATTTTTAGAGAAAAAAGACCATCCGAAAAATGATTTTGGCTCATGATACATGCCTGCTAAAAAGGTAGGGTTAGAGTTTTTTTACGCCGTAATAGCCCTTGTGTTAATACCTGTATTCTATTATCATCTGAATAGCAGGGTCGTTACGCTCCTGTTGACGTTTTGCGCCGTAATAGCAC
>Ga0206683_10001288_pt1 | contig 17496 bp, 19 predicted proteins | sample M280m12015metaG_FD_155483 | JGI IMG/M metagenome (GOLD analysis project Ga0206683, IMG submission 155483) | Ammonia-oxidizing marine archaeal communities from Monterey Bay, California, United States - M2 80m 12015 | ecosystem: Environmental > Aquatic > Marine > Intertidal zone | place: USA...
TTCATGTTCGCTGCGCCTTTTCCTACAGTTATAGCAATATATCTAATGTTTTTTCCACCAGATGGGTTGTCTGAGAATGGTCTCTTTGGATGGCTTATTTTTTCAACGATCTTACTCAGGCTAAGTATTACTTTATTTGCAGTGCCTCATTTGGCATTAGGAGCCGAGCTATCTGACGATTATTTTGAGCGTAGCCGAGTGATGAGCTATAACAATCTGTTTGGATATATGGGCGTCATTATCATGCACATATTTGTATGGTTTTTAATCTTCCCATACTTTGCAGGTGAAAAAATTGGGCAACTTTATCAAGAGTCCTATACTCCCATAGCGATTTTTAGCATGATATTAATTTCACTTTGCATTCTGTCTTCAGCCTATTTTACTAAAGATAGAATTCCCTATTTAAAGCAGCCTTCTAGAAACGACTCTCACATCAAAATAACAGATTTATTTAAAGATATTTATGGCGCTATTAGCAATAAAAACTATGCTCGCTTGCTTATTGGTATGTTTTTCCTTTCCATGCTCATTGGAACTCATGAAACATTAGGTATTTACATGGGAACATTTTTTTGGGAATTGTCTCCTATACAAATTGGTTGGCTAATCATAAACAATATTATTGGCTATGCCTTTGGATTTATTCTCACAGCAAAACTTCATCAGAGATTTGATAAGCCTATTGTAATTGTGGCCACGGTTATTGGTCTGACTATTTTTTGGTCGGCATCTGCTAATATCGCCCTCCTGGGCTTTGCTCCAGAAAGAGGCTCATGGGAATTAGTTATGATGATTATTTTCCTAGGGTCTATTGCATCAGCATGTGGCTCTATCTTGCATATTAGTGTCATGTCAGCATTAGCAGATATAGCAGACGAACATGAGCTCAATACTGGCATTAGACAAGAAGGAGTTTTCTATGCAGCCCGAGCATTCTTTAGTAAGACATCAAATGGCATTGGTCATGTTATAGCTGGAGTTGCACTTGATTTTATAGCCTTCCCTGATAATGCTGTACCAGGAGAGATACCTGAAGAAACACTCTTTAATCTTGGGTTGGTTGATGGACCATTTGCAATGATTTGGGGATTAATTGCAGTTTTCTTTTATGCTAGATATAAAATTACCAAAGATTCGCACGCTAAAATTAAAGAAAGACTTTTAATCAAAAACTCTTAAAACTTCCCCCTCGTAAACCTCATGCGTATTGAATAAACCCTGATCAAAGCCACAACGGTAAGAACGGTCTGAGTAAAGATAGAGATTAATAGTGTGTTAGTCCAGCTCCAATTATCAATGGTAAGCCAAAGCAAAAAAGTTTGAAGGGGAAAATTAATAATCATTCCCATCATTACAACAATGACGCTTTCTCTAAAGGCTGTTTTTTCAGTTTTATTCATTTCTATCTCAGTTTAAGTAAGTAGCTTGTAATTACATTTTTTCATGGTTTCTGTTGATAAAGAAGAGTTAATCATTTTAATCAGGCCCCCCTCTAACACTGGGACCTGCAATGATGACGTAATATCCTTTTGCTTGTGCCGACCTCTGCCATTTACATAATCATTCATTTTAACCAAGGGTAAATCTTGCCTATTCAATAAATCGCCCAGGTATGCATGAAATTTTTTTTGGTCTGCATGAAAATCTTCAACATTAATAATAATTGAGTTGGGAACTTCTTCTGACATCCTGAAGTAAGAATCATTCTTTTGATTCCACATAGCGATACAATTCTCATAATCTTCAATAGAAAATTGAATAAAATTCTCCATTGATAATTCTTTAATTTTTGGATAATGATCGTAATATGGTTCTTTCTGCATGGCTTGGATCCATGAATAAGGATTACGCATACAGAAAATAAATAGACAGTTTTGCACTTCAAATTTTGACCACTCATCTTTTTTAGGAGCAAGTCTATGCTTCCAACCTAAGAAATCATAATGCTGAAATTTCAAATTGAAATTTTTACCAACGAAATAACCTATGGCATTAGTGCCGCAATGCCGCTCGCCAAAAACTTTGATTGAATCAATCTTCAAACTTTACAGCCGTACCATACGCAATAACCTCCGAAGCAGCCGCTGCTATGGTTGAAGTCTCATATCGAAAATTGACGACTGCATCTGCACCGATTTCTTCAGCATTGGATACCATCCTTTCCATGGCTTCCTTTCTTGCTTGCATCAATAATATTGAATAGCTTTTAAGTTCACCACCAACTATATTTTTTAGTGTAGCTAAAATGTCTGTGCCTAAATGCCTTGCTCTTACAGTGCTGCCCATCACAATTCCAAGATAAGTGTGAATTTTTTTACCTTCTATTGATGGGGTGCTGGTTACTAACATAGTTTGCTCCAAAAATTTGATATGATTAAGTGAATCATATGAGTAATATAAAACAAGAGCTAGTTGAAACAAAATTTGCCATCGGGGCAGTCGTCAAACATCGCTTCCTTGATTTTCGCGGAGTCATATTTGATGTTGATCCAGAATTCAACAACACTGAAGAATGGTATCAATCTATCCCAACATCGATTCGTCCTAGAAAAAACCAGCCCTTTTACCATCTCTTTGCTGAAAATGGTCATATCTTTTATGTCGCCTATGTATCTGAACAAAACCTTCTTGATGATGTCTCAGAAGAATTACCAAAGCATCCGGAAATTAAAAATTTATTCTCTCATTTTGAAGGCGGTAGATTTGTGCCACTCTCGAGAGCTGTAAACTAATCTATTCTTCAAAAGCAATTTGTAGGGAGGTTGTAAAAACTTCCATTGCTTCTTTTAAATCTTCTAAACCTAAGAAAGTTGGTGCCAATCTAATATTTGAGTCTGCTGGATCCTCAAAGTGCGGGTAAGTTGATCCAGCAGGAGTTATTAAAACTCCAGCCTCTTCACACAGAGCTATTACCCTTTTAGCAATAGGTTTGTTTGTGTTGTAAGAAATAAAATATCCGCCCGTTGGTTTTTTGTAGCTACCTATGTTCGAACTCAAGGAATCCAATGCTTGAAAGGCTGCCTCAAATTTTGGTTTAACTAAATCTGCATGCTTGCTCATATGATTAAGGACGTCTTGCTTGTTTTGAAGAAATTCAATATGGCGCATCTGGTTCACTTTGTCGGAGCAGACAATCATAGAGCCTCTTTGTCTGACCAAGAGGTTAAAAAGCTTGGTGCCAGCTGCGGCAAAAGATAATCCGCCGCCACCAAATGTGACCTTTGAAAAAGAACAAAAAATTGCAGTTTGATCTAAGGCATCAAATTTCTTAGCTATATCCCAGGAAGGTGTTTGATTCGGGGTTGGTGAAAAGTCATGTAATAAATATGCGTGATCCAAGATAAACAAAAATTCATTTGAATAAGATTTCCCTGCCTCTATTAGCTCTGACATATTTTCATCTGTGTAAATATCGCCAGTTGGATTAGAGTGACGAGGAACACAGATGATGCCTTTGATATTTTCATGTTCTGCAAGTAATGCTTTAAATTTATTAATATCAATACCAGATCCAGTCAGAGGAACTGGTAACATCTCTATCCCAAAATCATCTAATAATCTGAAATGCCTATCAAAGCCTGGAACAGGACAAATAAACTTCAAATTTTCTTGATTCTTCCAAGGTTCCTCTAGACCAAATAGGTAATTTGCCAGAATAAGTTGATAGATAAGAAGCAAACTAGATTGCTCTCCAGCTAAGGTGTTATCTATGGGGGCTGATAGTAATTCACCTCCCAACTCTCTTGCCTCTGGTATGCCCAAAGGATCGCCATAATTGCGGACATCTACCCCGCTTGGGCTCTCAGCAGGCACCTTCAGGTTTAAAAGGTCATTTGAAAGATCAAGTTGATCAGAGCCAGGTTTACCGCGAGTTAAATCAATCTTTAGCTTTTTAGATTTTAAAGTGGCAAATTTAGATTCCAGAGATTCATCCATAGTATCATTGGGTGTATAAGTAAATATATTTTATAGGATAAATTTATAAGTGGCATATATATGGATTCTTTTGATAGTAATAATCCTGCTTTTAGGACTATTAATCTATCTTAATATCAAAGACAGCTCACAAAGCTCAGATTCTAAAGAGTCACTCAGGGATCTCGATAAGGCTGTGGAGAGACAAGAAGCCAAATTATTTGATCTCACAAAAGACATCCAATCATTTCAGGACCCGTTAAACAAACTCAACAGATACTTATCAGGAGGAACTTTAGCAGGTAAGTTTGGTGAATGGTCTCTTGAGGCAATTATTAAGGATATATTTCATCCCAATCAATTTATAGCTAATGCAGAAGTCATAGCTGGCTCAGGTAAAAGGGTGGAGTTTGCCATTAAACTTCCAGAAGGGTTGTTGCTACCTATAGATGCAAAATTCCCATCGGGTCTTTTTGATAATTATCTTCTTGCAGTGGATGCAAAAGATCAGCAATTGGTAAAAAAATCAAAAGATGATATCAAGCGGCATGTTCAAGGCGATGCAAAAGATATTAATGTTAAATATATGCAATCAGGAATAACCATTGAACTTGGTGTGATGTATATTCCCAGTGAATCTCTTATGCAGCTCATCGACTCAATAGCTAACTTGAGAGAAGAAATTTTCAGGGATCATAGAGTCCTGATTATGGGACCCAATTCTCTTGCTGCCTATCTAATTAGTGTCCACATGGGCTTTAGAACTTTGGCTTTGAATGAAAGAGCTAGTGAAATCATGCAAGAATTTGGGAAGCTCAAAAAAGAGTTTTTAAACTTTGGCGGCTCTACAGAAGATCTCCAAAAAAGAGCTGATGCCATGCTTAAGGCCGTTAACGAGCACGCCACTCGAGAAAGGCAGATGGAAAAAGCAATTAAAAATATGGATCAACTTGATTCCTAGTTAATAGTAGAAACGTCTCCACATATTTAAACCAAATAACATTGCCATAAACCATAAAATTACTTCTAGAATATTGGGGTTGCTGTTATATCCAAAAAAGCCTTTTAGGAATAGCCCTACTGAGCCTTTGTCATGCAGCGGGTGATAAATTGTTTTTCCGGTCTCAGCAGATTGAGTTGGCTCCAAAATATCCCAAACACGATAAATCTCAGATTTCTCTAGCTGCTGTGATTTCACTAAATACTCTTCAGCTTCATGCGTGCCATAAGCAATCATGCCTGCAGAAAGAAAAACAAGTAATAAAGTGGTGTATTTAAATACGCCACGTAAATCAATTTTTCTACCCTGCGTAACAATTAAATAGCCAATTAAAATGGCAAGAGCTGCGCCTGAAATAAATCCAATGTATGAAAAAGTTCCTGTGATTGAAAAGCTTGAGATCAAGAAAATAGCCGTCTCAAAACCCTCTCGTAAAATTGCAAAAAATACGACAAAAAATATGCCCCATGAAGAGATCTCCATGGCATTTAAGGCCTGATCCTCTAAGACTTTTTTATCGCTCACATTTTTGGATAGCCAAAAAATTACGTACCAAATCAAAAACGCTGTTAAGTATAAAAAGACTGCTTCAAACAAAGCTTGAGTGGAGTTATTCCCCAGAGCATTTTTAGCTTGTATGACCATAAATCCAATAGCAATACTTGCTAAGATAGAAGCAAAAACAGCATACCAAAGCCTAGTAAAATGAGCTGTTTGATTAGTTTTTTCAATCAGCAAATAAATTATCCCGACAACCAAAGATGCCTCTAACACCTCTCTAAAAACAATTATAAATTCAGCCATTATGTTTCCTTATTTTCTATTTCAATGAGAATCATTCTCATTTAGGTTAACACAAAGAAATTGCAAAGTTAATTAAAAAATTGGGTATTCAAAACTTGCTATAATCCCAATAATTAAAAATTCCATGCTTGTAAAAAATGAACAAAACTGCCCTCAATAAATCTCATATTGAATTAGGGGCAAAAATGGTCAACTTTTCTAACTGGGAAATGCCCATTAGCTATATGTCTCTCATCGAAGAACATAATGCAGTAAGAAATACTGCTGGAATTTTTGATGTGTCTCACATGTCAGTGTTTGATTTTGATGGCGGCAATCAAGTTGCTTTCTTTGAGAAAATTTTTGCTAATGACATTAAAAAAATCTCTAAAGACAACAAAGCAATTTATGGTGCTCTGCTTAATGAAGAGGGTGGGATTTTGGATGACCTCATTATCTATCATGCAAATGATAAGTTTAGACTGGTTTCGAATTGTTCGACGCGAGAGCAAAATAAACAGTGGTATGAAAAGCATGCAGTTGAATTTGGGGTAAAGGTAATTGAAAGATCAGATGTGGGCATTCTAGCCATTCAAGGACCAGATGCGCTCAATAAAATTTTAGCAATCAAAGAAATTGATGCTCAAGTGAATAACCTTCAATCATTCGAATGCATGTTTGAGGGCGATAAATTGTATGCAAGAACTGGATACACTGGCGAAGATGGTCTTGAATTAATTGTTCCAACCAAGGATATCAATCACCTTTGGAACCAAGCATTAGCACTAGGATGCGTGCCTATTGGTTTGGGAGCTCGAGATACTCTTAGGCTTGAGGCTGGCCTTAATTTATATGGAAATGATATGACAATAAATAACCACCCTTATGAATCAAATTTAGGTTGGACAATTGATATGAGCGATGAGAATCGTCAATTCATTGGCAAAGATGCTCTCTTATCAATTGATCAAAGCAAATCGCAAAAAATAGTTGGGATTATCTTAAAAGATAAAGGAGTTCTAAGATCTGGCTATGAAATCACTCATGAACAAGGAAAAGGCGTAGTTTTAAGTGGCTCATATTCTCCAACGCTCCAATTTAGCATTGGTCTTGCAAGAGTGGATCAGGGCTATCAACAAAATGGGAAGGTCATAATAAGAAATAAGGTGTTAAATATTGATTTTGTATCGCCTAGATTCCTAGGACAAGGTAAAATCTCTTTATGAGTGATATACCCGGCGATTTAAAATTTCTTTCCTCTCATGAATGGGCTAGAGTAGAATCAGATGGCACCATTACCATTGGTATTAGTGATCATGCTCAAGACCTTTTAGGAGATATTGTCTTTGTTGAGTTGCCTGAAGTTGGGCAATCAGTTGATGCTGAAAATGATACTGCCATAGTTGAATCCGTTAAAGCTGCTTCAGACATTTACTCTCCCCTTTCAGGTGAAGTTATAGAGGTGAATTCACTGCTTGAAGATCAACCAGAGATAATAAATTCTTCTCCATATGAAGATGGATGGTTCTTTAAACTTTCTCCCTCCGATATAGGTGAGTTAGATAATTTGCTCTCTCCTGAAGATTACAGTGGCGTCTGCAAAGACTAACTCTCAATCAACAGCCTCATTGGAGGGGTTAGACACTCTTTGATGTAGAAAATAATAATGAAAAATTTTGATAGCTTTGCACTAAGACATATTGGCTTAAGTCAGACAGATATTGAGTCTCTTCTAGATCAACTTGGTTACAAAGACTTGGAGGAGTTCTCAAAGTCTGTTCTTCCTAAAAATATCTTTACTGAACAAAAGCTTGGGCTGAGTGATGCCATGTCTGAAGAGGAAGCTCTAAAAGCCCTTAAGGAAATATCAAAAGAAAATACTGTTTACAGGTCATTTATTGGCCAGGGTTACTATGGAACAATGACGCCAAAGGTTATTTTAAGAAATGTTTTTGAAAATCCAGGATGGTACACCTCCTATACTCCTTATCAAGCAGAAATCTCACAAGGCAGATTAGAAGCACTCATCAATTTCCAAACGATGGTTGGAGATCTCACGGGGTTTGAAATAGCTAATGCATCCCTACTTGATGAAGCTACTGCAGCAGCAGAATCAATGACTCTGGCTCATAGAGTTGGTAAATCTAAATCCCAAAGATTTTTTATAGATCAAAACTGTTTTCCTCAAACAATATCTGTGGTGACAGCCAGAGCAAAGCCGATTGGTATTGAGGTAATGGTAGGTGATCCTCAGCAATTAACTGATTTAAAAGAAGAGACATATTTTGGAGCTTTGCTCCAATATCCCGGCAACGATGGAGCGGTCATTGATTTCTCTGAAGAAATTGCAAGTTTACATGAACAAAATGGCCTGGTGATCATGGCAACAGACTTGTTGGCTCTAACCTTGCTGAAGAGCCCAGGTGAGATGGGGGCTGATATAGCAATAGGAAGCTCCCAAAGATTTGGGGTGCCTCTTGGCTTTGGTGGGCCGCATGCAGCATTTATGGCTACCAAAGAAAAATATAAAAGATCATTGCCTGGCAGATTGGTTGGAGCATCAATTGATGAGGGTGGGAGAACAGCATATAGATTAGCCTTACAAACCAGAGAACAACATATCAGACGAGAGAAAGCCACAAGCAATATATGTACTGCTCAAGCGCTCTTAGCAATCATGGCGGGTTTTTATGCTGCATATCATGGCCCAGCGGGATTAAAAAAAATTGCTCAGTCTGTTCACTCAAAAGCAACTGCCTTAGCAAAAGGAATTAATGACCTTGGGTATGATCTCAAGTCTTCTAGTTTTTTTGATACTGTAACTATCCATACTGAATCTCATACTCAGGAAATTTTTGCAACTTCTCAAGATCAATTGATGAATCTTAGAGCACTAGATGCAAATCATATAAGCATCTCATTGGATGAAACAACTACAGACCAAGAGATTGAAAACATAACAAAACTTTTTAAAGACTTGTCGAAAAGAGAAAAAGTTGTTTTGAGCTTTGATCTGCCAATCGACATCATAAGATCATCTGAATATCTCACTCACCCAGTCTTTCACCTGTATCGAACTGAAACAGAAATGCTGAGGTACATCAGAAAACTCTGTGATAAAGACATTGCCCTGGATCGAGCGATGATTCCGTTGGGCTCATGCACGATGAAATTAAATGCTACATCTGAAATGATACCTGTTGGATGGGAAGAATTCTCAAACATTCATCCTTATGCTCCTCATGATCAAACAGCTGGCTATAAAATTTTAATAAATGATCTTGAGGCTAAGCTCTCTGAGATAACAGGTTATTCAGCCGTATCTTTGCAGCCAAATGCTGGCTCTCAAGGGGAATATGCTGGTTTATTGGCAATCGATGCATTTCATCGAAGTAATGGCAATCAGCAAAGAAAGATATGTTTAATTCCTGAATCCGCTCATGGAACAAACCCTGCGTCTGCGCAAATGGCTGGTATGAAAGTTGTGCCAATAAGCTGTGATAAAAAGGGGAACATTGATTTAGAGGATCTGGGTGAAAAAGCTTCCAAGCATTCTAATGAGTTAGCTGCCATCATGATTACCTACCCTTCAACACATGGAGTTTTTGAAACAACCGTAACCGAAGTATGTAAGATCATTCATGGTCATGGCGGGAAGGTTTATATTGATGGGGCCAACCTGAATGCAATGGTTGGTTTATGTAAACCGGGTGAGTTTGGGGGCGATGTGTCGCATCTCAATCTGCATAAGACATTCTGTATACCTCATGGTGGAGGTGGACCAGGCGTTGGTCCAATTGGAGTTACAAAAGATTTAGCGCCTCATTTACCATCTGATCCTTTGGCATATGGACCTTCATCAAAAAGTGTTGGGCCAGTCTCAGCAACTAATTTCGGAAGCGCCTCCATTCTTCCAATCAGCTGGATGTACATTCAAATGATGGGAGCATCAGGCCTAAGAAAGGCAACACAAGTAGCAATTCTGAGTGCAAATTATGTTGCGCAAAAACTGACCCCTCACTTCAAGATTTTATATACAGGCAAAAATAATTTGATTGCGCATGAATGTATTATTGATATCAGGCCATTAAAAGAGTTATGTGGGGTTGAGGTTGATGATATTGCGAAGCGATTAATAGATTTTGGATTTCATGCGCCTACTATGTCATTTCCTGTTCCTGGAACCCTAATGATTGAACCAACTGAAAGTGAATCGTTGGCCGAGTTAGATCGATTTATTGAAGCAATGATTTGTATTCGTAATGAAATCGCACAAGTTGAAGATGGAACATATTCTATTGAGGAAAGCCCCCTAAGAAATGCTCCGCATTGTGCTGAAAAAGTAACCAGCGATAGCTGGCAACATAAATATTCTCGTTCTTTAGCCGCTTATCCTGTGGATCTAAGGGGTAGAAATAAATATTGGCCCCCGATCGGAAGAGTGGATAATGTCTATGGAGACAAGAACCTGATGTGCTCTTGTCCCTCCATGTCAGATTATCAAGAAGAAAGTTAAATTATCGGCAAATAGATTACTTCCCAGCCCCTCTCATTGGAGATTGCCTCAAGTTTTATATCTGGGTTTACAGCCTTTGGAAATTCAACAACCTCCATTAAAGGCAAGTCATTGATAGAGTCTGAGTAAAATGTCACTCCAGAAAAATTATCGTATTGATGGACTTTCATCCAGGCTTCTACTAATTTCAATTTTCCCGCCCCCAATGCTGATGGAGGGATAAACTCGCCTGAGCACTGATTATTTTTAAATTCAACCTTGGTACCTATCACATGATTAATATCAAGTCTTTTGGCTATTGGCTTCACAATTAGCTCATTTGTTGCGCTCGCAAGTAATATTGTGTGACCTTTATCATGATGATCATGAATCAACTTAAGAGCGAAAGTATTAATCATAGGTTCAATTATTATCTCTACAAAAGGGGATATTATTTTGTTGATCTCATCTTGAGACTTGCCTACATAGGGCTTTAAGGCAAAATTCGTATATTGATTAAAATCTAATTGGCCTTGTTGATAATCTTTAATGAATTCATCATTTTTTAACTTAGCGGCTTCATCAAGCAGATTTATATCTACCAAGTAATTAATCATCGAATAATCTGAATCACCGTTTAGAATGGTATTATCTAAATCGAAAATTGCTAAATCAGGCTTGCTCATAAGGAGTTAATCTAACATGAATGATAAATCTTACAGAAAAAATGTTGGCTTAATTGTCTTAGATCAAAAGAATCAGCTGCTGATCTGCAGAAGAAAAGGAAAAAAAACTTGGCAATTCCCTCAAGGTGGAATTGATACTGGTGAATCTCACATCCAGGCTGCATACCGAGAGCTTTATGAAGAAGTAGGCATCAAGAAAAAGCAAGTTAAGGTTGTTCAAAAGAGTAACCATTGGTATCACTATGACTTACCCGAAAAATACCAACCAAGACCTAAGAGTTTAAAAAATTTTAAAGGTCAAATTCAAAAATGGTACTTGTTTAAAGCTAATACAGAGCTTGAAATCAACCTTCTAAATGAAATACCTCAAGAATTTGTAGAGTACAAATGGTCCACCTATTGGCATTCTTTAGCCAGCGTTGTTCCGTTTAAACGAGATGTTTACAGAAGCGTCTTATCTGAGTTCCTACCTAAATACATCCAACTGCACAATGATTGAAATTTTTATCTATCTTTTGCTTGGTGCATGCACGGGTTTACTTGCGGGTATGTTTGGAATTGGTGGAGGCAGCATATTGGTCCCATCCCTTATTTTTATTTTTTATGGCATGGATTTTGAGGGTTCCATTATCGTGCTCATGGCTATAGGCACATCACTGGCAAGCATATTTTTTTCTGCTATTTCCTCTGCACTCTCTCATCATAATAAAAGCGGTGTAGAGTGGTCATTGGTTGTACCTTTGTCGATGGGTATGATTTTGGGTGCTTTGGTCGGAGCTGGATATGCAGCAACTCTTTCAAATAATAATTTGAAGTGGATTATTACAATTTTCTTAATTGTTATTGGTGTAGAAATGATTTCAGGGTTTACACAAACTCTTGCAAAAAAAGACAAAGGCTTGATCTCTCTGTCTAAATCTATTATCCCATTACATGGATCTTGGATAGGATTTCTATCTTCAATCATTGGCATCGGAGGCGGCTCATTTACAACTCCGTTAATGATTGCTGGGGGCTATAATATTCGTAAAGGAATTGGAACTGCTGCAGCTTGTGGAGTTCCAATTGCCGCAGCAGGAGCAATCGGATATATGTATTATGGACAAACGGCTGATACAAATCTCCCCACAGGAGCTATTGGGTATGTCTTTTGGCCGGCTGTTATATCCATTTCATTGGCTAGTATTTTTACAGCTAAGCTTGGGGCTAACATTAGTCACTCTATTTCTGAAAAAGCTCTGAAAGTCTCCTTCGGAATATTTTTAATTGTAGTGGGAATCTTGGTAGTAGTTAATTGATTATTGAACTTTCAGATTTTTTTAATAATCCCAGCTTAATTGAAATTGGCTGGCTCCGAATTCAATATTATGCTGTGACATGGGTCCTATCAGCAATCTTTATTTTCCAATATCTTAAAAACCATCGCATCATTGGAGAATTACAATTAACCACCGATCAGGTAAATGACATCGTATTTTTATATGGGTTAATATTCGGTGCAATGCTTGGCGGCAGGTTTGGATATATGTTTTTCTATGGCTTGGATCAATTGGCATCTAATCCACTAAGTTTATTCTTTATATGGGAAGGTGGCCTAAGCTTTCATGGCGGTTTAATTGGCGTCATTGTCAGTTTATTTGTCTACTCTTATCAGCATAGAATTCCTTTTCTCAGGCTTGCTGATTCTATTTGTGCAGCGATGCCCATCGGACTTGGCTTGGTAAGAATTGGAAACTTTTTAAATGGAGAGCTCTATGGCAGGCCCACTGATGGGACCTGGGGTTTTATCTTCCCAACAGATCCATATGGCTTTATAAGACACCCTTCTCAACTTTATGAAGCTTTTTTTGAAGGCCTGCTACTCTTTATTTTATTGATGTTTATTAGCGCTAAAAATAATAGACATGGTGTTATCAGCGGAAGCTTCTTATTGGCCTACGGATTAATTAGATTTTTTATTGAATACTTTAGGCAGCCCGATTCTCACATGGGTTTTGTTGCATTACAATTAAGCATGGGCCAACTTCTTAGCATCCCCATGGTTATAATTGGACTCATATTACTAACAAAATCATTAAGAAGAAATGAAGCAGTATCTTGAGCTTTTAGACTATATTTTGCAACACGGCGAAGATCGTGGAGATAGAACTGGAACAGGGGTTATTTCATCTTTTGGTCATCAGATCCGCTTTAATCTTGAGGACGGCTTTCCTGCAGTTACAACTAAATCACTTGCATGGAAGGGAGTTGTATCAGAGCTATTGTGGTTTTTAGAGGGCTCTGATGATGAGCGCAGACTTGCTGAGATTAGATTTCAAAAAGACAGATCTGAGCTAACTGATTTAAGTAGATTCTCAACCATTTGGACAGACAATGCTGATAACCAAGGTATTGAACTTGGCTACGAGAATACTGAAACCACTAAAAAACTGGGCCCAGTCTATGGCGTTCAATGGAGAAACTGGGAAGGCGTTGACCAGATTAAGAAACTGATCAATGGCCTTCAAGCTAACCCCAATGGGCGCAGGCATATATTAAGCGCATGGAATGTTGAAAAAATTGATTCTATGGCCCTGCCTCCCTGTCATGTCATGTCTCAATTCTATGTTTCAAAAAGTGGTCGGCTTTCCTGTCAAATGTATCAAAGAAGCGCAGACATGTTCTTGGGTGTGCCGTTTAATATTGCAAGCTATGCTTTGCTTCAGTCTATTTTGGCGAATATCTTAAATTTAGTGCCGGGTGAATTCGTGCATACATTTGGAGATGCTCACATATATAACAACAGCATTGGGCAAGCTAAAGAACAGCTCAAAAGAGAGCCTAAAAAGCTCCCGAAATTAATTATGCCTAATCTAAATTCAATAGAAGCGCTTAATAATTTTTCGGTTGATGACTTTGTTTTAGAGGGATACGAACCTCATCCCGCTCTAAAAGCTCAAATGGCAATATAGATTGATGATTATTTCCCATTTAGTTGCCCTATCAAATAATTTTGTAATAGGTGTGAATAATGATCTTCCTTGGAAATTGAAAAAAGATCTTCAGCATTTTAGTGCATATACGCAAAACAAAGCTATTGTCATGGGAAGAAAAACCTTTGAATCAATTGGGAGGCCTCTACCAAATAGAAAAAATATAGTTATATCGTCTTCATTAAACTCTTATGAAGGAGTAGAAATAGTATCTAGCCTAGATCAAGCAATTCAAGTCGCAAGTCAGTGGAATAAAGATAATACCAAGATTGAAGAGATTGTATTAATTGGGGGTGGTTACATCTTTGAAGAAAGTAAAAATATGGTAAATAAACTAGTTTTAACTAGAGTTGAGTGTGAAGTTGATGGTGATGTTTTTTATCCAAAGATTGACCTAGGCAATTGGGAAAAGGTTTCAAGTAAACTCTTCAAACAAGACGATGAAAATGAATATGATTTTAAAGTTGAAACTTTTATTAAAACTTAAGAATTCTTAGCTTTCGCCTTAGCCTTAGATTGCTGAATAAAATCTCTTCGCAAAGCTAGATTCTTTACTCGAATTTCTTCATTTTCAGCATATTTGATCCAAGAGTTTGCTGTTTTCTTGATTCTTTTATTTTTATCTCTTGCGGCTGCTCTAAAGTGTTTTTTAGCTTCTTCAAAATTTTGGAGTTCAAAAAATGCTTGCCCCAAAACTAATAGGGCCTGTGATCGACTTTTTACTTTAGGTTTTTTTAGTCCATTTTCAATGGCACGAATTGAATCATTCATTCGGTCCTCAAAAAGATATAAGTTACCTAATAAGACGTATGTATTGCCGTCTTTAGACATCTTGGCTGCTTTTTCTAAAACTGGGATAGCCATATCAATTTCTTGCGCCATCCTCCAAGCGTCTGCCAGTAGTTTTAAAGTCTTCTCTTTATCTTTCAAGACCGCAACAATCTCTTCTTCTCCAGTGTCATCATCTTTAATAGTTACTTTTTTTTCTTGACCAGCGACTAAGACTTGTGCAGCCCAGTAAGGATTTTTTTTAAGTAACAGCATTTGAGCAAGGGCAAGGTACTCACTCTCTTTATCTAAGAAATCCTTATCATAAGCCGCTTTTAGAGTCAGCATATAATCTTCTTCTCTGTCCATTTGTTGATAGGTATAGCCTAACTGAAGGAAATACTGCTTCTTAGGATAATAATTGACTAATATTTCATAGATACCCACTTGCTGCTCTAGAGCATACTCGGGCCCAATGACTTTTCTATCTTTTAGCTCATTGAAACATGCTGCCAATAATACATACCAGTTTTCTTTTGGTCTGTAGCCCTCTTCTTCAGCTAACCTAATAGCTTCTTCCATGTTACTTCTAGCTCTAACAAAATCTTCTTTTTGAAAATAAGCTGAAGAAAGTAAGTAATAAGATTGAGCCGTTACATTTTCCACTTCATCCATCCATTGAAGGATTAAGCTAATGCCTTTATCCCATCTTTCTTTAACTAGGTTTAATTGAGCTAGCGTTAAAAGAGATGCCGTTCTTAAAGGAACAGTGGCCTCAGGTTCTTTTAAAAGTTGCTCATAGGCATACATAGCTTGATCGTAGTCTTCCTCGCTGAAATAGAGATATCCCCAATAATTCCACATAACAGAACGATCATAACTTTTCATCTCTGCTCTGTTATTTAAGAGCTCAGTCAAAATTGATTTAGCGGTTGCCCAATCAGGATTATCTTCTTCTTTTTCGATAAACTTTCCTTTGTTTTCAGGATCAGGAGCTTTAACAATTTTTTGCCTTTCGAGAGCCTCAACAATCTTTACAACTTTCTTAGCCGTAGAATTTTGAAGTACTCGAGCTTTTTTATAGGTGCGGGTTTTGCCGGCTTTTTTTGAGCTACCGCCACGGGATGCCTCATCAGCTCTTGCGTCTCTACTTTGTGCAGAAAGATCTGTTGCATTTAGGGTGAAACCAAGAGCAAATAAAACAAATGTATTACGTGAAATTGTTTTAAGCATTAGTTCTCCTCAAGAATAAAAGTGAATTTATGAGGAACATCATCAACCCTAACAGCATTTCCATCAACAATCTTTGGCTTATATTTAAGCTTTAATGCAGCCCTTGAAGCTGCTGAATTAAATATAGAGCATGGTCTAAAAACAGTCTCAGGATTAGTAGGATCACCGCACATGCCCTCAAGAGGTACAGCATTCTCAACTGTTCCAGTTTCAGTAATGGTAAAAGCAACTACTGCATACCCCATAATTCCTCTTTCTTGAGCTCTTCTAGGATAGATAGGTGTTACTTTAAATAAAGGGATATATTCTCCATCCCTAAAAAAAGATCCTCCACCAGCAAAGTTAGTTTTTGGTTTTGGCACGCTTACATCAACTCCGGCTAAGGGAGCAAGATCTAGTTCCGGTTGAGCTATGTCTTCTGGTTGTTCATCAGGCTCATCTGGTTTATCAACATTATCGAATAATGTATCAATATCTCTATCAGGCATGATGACATCGCCTAGCTTTCTTGAGTTGTCTGTAGGCAAGCTATTATCTCCAAGATTAATCAATGCAACCATTAAGAAAAATAAACCAAGAGTTATAACAGCTGCAAAGGCTGAGCCTGCAAGGTATTTATTGTAATTAAATGCTTTGTAATATAGTTCTGCTAATGGTCCAAGTACTTTTGCCAAATTTTGAGTTAGGGTATTTATGCTATTAGCAGCTGTATTCAAAATAATCCTCTATTTAGGCTCAGATGCAAGTGAAATATTAAAAACGCCAGCTTCTCTGGAACCGTCCATTACTTTAATAATTGTATCAGCCATTGCTTTTTCATCGGCCTGGATAACCACTGATCCTTGAGGATTGTCTGCAAGGAGTTTTACAACATTAGCTTTGACTTGTCTTGCATCAATTCTTCTGCCATCCATCCAGATTTCACCAGAGGCTCCGATTGCAATTAAAATTGCTGCATTTTCTTGCGTTTCAGAAGTATCAGACTCCGGTCTATTGATTTCAAGGCCGGGCTCTTTGATAAAGTTAGCAGTAACAATAAAGAAAATAAGCATGATGAAAACAACATCAAGCATGGGTGTCATATTAATCTCTGCTTCTTCCTCTTGGACTGCGCTTGATATAGCATTTCTTCTCACAATATTCTCCTATTAACTAATTTTTAATTGTCTCTTTAATTAAAGTCTCTTCTCTATTTCTTGCTGAATTTAAATATATAGTAGCAAATACGCCTGAAAGAGCTGTAGTCATTCCAGCCATAGTTGGTAAAGTAGCTTTTGAAACCCCTCCAGCCATTGACCTAGCATCACCCCCACCGGTAAAAGCCATAACCTGGAAGACCTCAATCATGCCTGTTACGGTTCCTAGCAGCCCAAATAAAGGCGCTAAAGCTACACATGTATTTATCAAAGATAAGTGTCTATTAACCTCTGTCCTTGCTTGGGAAATTAATTTTTCTTTAATTGCCCCGCCTTTCCATGATGCGTGGTCCGCAACGGCATCCCATTCGGACTTTAATTTGCCCATGTAAACTTGATGGCCTGCATTAAAATACCATATTCTTTCTAAGATTATTGCCCACATAAAGGCAGCAAGGATTGCAATCAACCAAAGCACACTACCCCCAGCAGACATAAAGTCTCT
>Ga0206683_10001290_pt1 | contig 17487 bp, 10 predicted proteins | sample M280m12015metaG_FD_155483 | JGI IMG/M metagenome (GOLD analysis project Ga0206683, IMG submission 155483) | Ammonia-oxidizing marine archaeal communities from Monterey Bay, California, United States - M2 80m 12015 | ecosystem: Environmental > Aquatic > Marine > Intertidal zone | place: USA...
AGCTGGTTCAGCTGCAGGGGTAAACACCTCAACAAAAATTGATACCTGCTATATCCAGAACTGTAGATGTGCTATTTACATAGACACTATGGCCTATAATGTTATTACCAATACGGTAATTGAAGGGTCTAAAATTGGAGTCTTTGTTACCCAGGGTCGTGGTACAACTATTAACTCCTTAGCATCAGAGACTATCAAGTATGGTAATTCAGGACATGGAAACGGTATCATGTTCCTTTCTGTAAGTTCTTATGGTAACGTCATAAATGGACTTACTGATTACTACAACACAGAAAAAGGACAAGGTCAAAGAGGTATGATGCAGTTCATCGATCCTTCTAGACGTATAGATACTCCAGCATCCGTAGTAAATGGTGGATACGTGCACAACTCCATAGGAGATTCTGGACGAATAGTAGGTACTTATTGGTCTGGTACTAACGGTAGAATATATGTGGACGTATCAGGTACTAATGAATATGTTCCTGCAAGTGAAAATGGAGGATCTTCTTGGAATCAAGATGGGTACCTAGCAGCAGACAGACAAATATTTATATCCAATGTAACACAAGGAGATATTTTTAACGATAACAGATTCTTTGTATCTAAATCCCCTACTAGAAATAGTTTTAGCGGATCTAATTCTTTCAAGTCTGATAGAAATCCTAACCAATACGATGATGTTACAAAAGGACACGCAGCTTTTGGGAATTCTACTCAAGCTCAGTGGCAAAATGAGCTGGATCCTAACAGAGAGACTTCTCGTTGGTTCTGTATAGATGACACTCCTAACAATGCAGTGTGGATACAGAATGAGCACCTTTACCTTATAGATTTTTACGGTAGGGTAAATAGAAACAACAGTAAAGAGTCCGAATACAAATACGTTATTGGATCGGAAGCAAAATTCTCTAAAGTAGGTAGGAATTATTCTTTTGATATAGCCACTTCTTTAGGTTCTAGAGTACTTGAAACAGAAGTAGTTTCTGGTGTACCTAAGTATAGATTAGATGTCTTTGACAGAATTCCTAAGAACTTCCTCGTTACTATTAGAGATGAAGACGACAGCTATGTGACTGAGTCTTTTGTGAGAGGATGTTATTTCGAAACACTTAACGGGATAAATTATGTTAGAGTAGATATAATCGATAACTCTATTCCTATTACAACTCCTTCTGATGCTTATATACCTTACTTAGGAAGTTCTGTAACAACTAAAGAGTTAGGATACTCTGAACAGTTTTATTGCTCTTATGTAAAGAACTTTGGAAGTGGAGATTTATCATTCTTGATAGAGGCTGATCAGTTTGTTCCTATAGGCTCTAGTATGGGTATATACAACTGTATGCTGAAAGAATTCAACACTAAAGGGTCTTCAGTTACTAATTCTGTAGTAGCAATATCAACAGAAAATAATGATGCAGTATGTATTGAAGTTACTATAGATCAGCCTAAGTCTTTCAAGCTTACTAACAACACTCAAAAATCACTAGATACTGGGTACGCGATAGGAACTTTCATGGGGTCCCATGACTTAAGTTCTTCTCTCCAGGTTAACCTGCCTAATGGAGCTATTTATTTAGATCCTACAGGGGCAATGACTATGGGTAAAGCAAGAGAAGGTAGACTTAAAGGTACTCTAGAGAACTATAGATTGAATTTACCTGGTACTAACCAGTATGACTTTGATATAAAGGCCCCATTAAGACAATTGGACTTTGTAACAGTCACTAGACAGGATGATTATGGTATAGAATTTACTATCCCTGCAGACAATGTGGATGATTTAGTATGGACAGCGACTCCTAGAAAAGAGATAGGGTTTAATCGTATACGAGATAGACAATCAGATGCTATAACAATGGAATCTATATTTAATAGGACTCCGTATACAGATCCAACAGCAGAAAGAGAACCTTACCACTCAGTTATATTTGCAGCTCCTAACAGTGTACCTTCTGCTACAGACACTATGAAGGACTTCTTTGGATTCGATGCATTCTTTACCCAGGGTAAAATGTTCGTAGATTACAACAGTTCTGTGAGGTTCCAGGAGATATTACAACCTTCTGTGAGATATTATAGTTCAGATCAGCAAGGTCTTATTCCTCTTAGAATGGCCCTTATGAACAACAGAGATAAATGGGATCACGATGATGTAGTAAATAATACTGCCTATCAAATGAACCAATTAAGAGTTGACTTGTTAGAGGAGGGAACTCCTTCTGTAGTTACTGACTTCTTACTTGGTATGAAGTGGCAAATTACTACTACAGGTACAGTTCCTGAAGATTTGATATTCTCTTCTTTACTGGTCTCAGATGCAACTAAAGATCCGGATGCTACTATAGAATTCGATTGGACTAATATGACTATATCATATGCCACTTCAACTTATTCTTTGTTCATAGAACAGCTACCTTACACTGCTGATTTCAGCTCTAGAATAGGTAATGGCTGGTACCAAACTAAGAGCAACTATCCTGCATCTTCTTCATTCTTCCTAGAACCTGCTCCTATTTATTTAGATAGTAATGGTATCACTGTAAGAGCTGATAGAAATACTGCTGCAGGACACAAAGAAACAATAAATGGTAACGAGTATACAGTAGTAGATATAGGAGGTCTTACTGAGGCTATCGCCAATGGAGATGACTTATCTTATCTAGTAACTTCTAACATAATAGACATGAGTTTATTATTCTTTGAAGCAGATGTAGTAGGTTCTATAGCCCACTTTGATACTTCCAGAGTAAGAAATATGTCTGATATGTTCTCAGGTTCTAGTTTCGATGGAGATATTTCCGCATGGGATGTTTCTAACGTCTACAGATTCGATCGATTTGCAAAAGACACTACTAATTTAAACCAAGACTTGACAGTATGGCCAGTCAACCAGTACGCTACTTATACAGATTTTGCTGAAGGTTCTACTTCATTTAAAGATTACCATCACCCACTAGCTATGAAGAATCCTTTCTACTTAGCAGAGAACGGTGTTACAGTAATAGCTAAGCCTGAAGTAGTAGTAGGACAGAAAGGATCTATTAATGGTAAAGAGTACCAGCTAGTAGATAGAGAGTCGCTAGAACTTCTCATTGCTGATATAGAAACAGATCTCTCTGGACTATGTACTACGGGTATAACTAGTATGTCCTCTCTCATATTCCCAGCTTATTACGGCTCTTACTCATATGATCCGAATGATCCTTATGGAGGAATGCCAGCTTCTTTTGTGACTATAATGCTGTATCAGGAAACTCAGCCTGATATGTTTCAAGCTTTCTATGGTTTGCTGTATATGTTTATAGGAGAAGCTTCGCCGGATGAAGCAAATGCTGATATTATTATAGCAGGTTTAGTAGATCCTATGTTCTTAGCAGCAGCTGCTCAAGCAAATATTGATCAAGAATTAATAGATGCTTTTAGTAGTTTAGCATCTACGTTTCTTTCTGCTCAATTAGAAGTAGTAGAAGGAATAGACGGATGGGATGTATCTTCAGTAACGGATTTTTCATTCTTTGCTGAGGGATATTATGGTACAATAAAAGGAGATCTGAATAACTGGGATATGAGCAGTTGTACTAATATTGAATTCATGTTTGATGAGACTGATTTAGACATAGACATTTCAAATTGGGATACTTCTAACATTCAAAACATGCAATACGCGCTATCTTACACTAATAAAGATAATATAGACGCTGTACTTGATATATCTAACTGGAATACTTCCAGTGTTACAGATATGAGTGGGTTGTTACAGTCTTCAGAATTTGAACCAGATCTCAATAGTTGGGATACTTCCAATGTTACAGACATGAGTAATATGTTCTCTTTACATAGAACTTACAATAAACCACTAGATAATTTTGATACTTCAAAAGTTAATAATTTCAGTCATATGTTTGATGGAGCTTATTTATTTAATCAGGATATAACGGGATGGAATACTTCTGAAGTTAGCAATTTTGATTATATGTTTAGTAATACTAAAAAATTTAACCAGCCTATAGGTGTTTGGGACACTTCAAAAGCAACTAGTATGCGAATGACATTTAACGCAACTGAGGCTAATGGAAATACTCTTACTGATTTTAATCAAGATTTATCTGGATGGGATGTTAGTAACGTTGTAAGCATGAGAGGTATCTTCCAAGGAACACAAAACACTTCTAATATAAACATAGGTGGATGGGATGTCAGCAGTGTAGTTGACTTTACCTACATGTTTGAAGACAGTACATTTAATGGAGATATAAGTTCTTGGAATGTTTCAAGTGCAGAGCAAATGTATATGACGTTTGGCTCCACCACAGCGTTTAATGTAGATATATCTTCTTGGGACGTTTCTTCAGTAGATTCAATTAGAAATTTGTTTAGTGGAGCTACTGCATTTAACCAAGATCTAACGAGCTGGGCAGATAAATTACCAGGTAATGTAGACACTGCTGGGTATGCCAACAATGCTACTGCGTGGGAAGAACCTAATAAGATATTTGCAGTGCCTTCTCAACCAATGTTCGAATTGGCTGCTAATGGTGTAACTGTTGTGGCTTTACCAGGTACTCAAGTAGGAGACTCAGAAGAACTGAACGGAGTGGTTTATACCTTAGTGGATACAGATTTAATGAGAACTAAGCTAGGAGAGGGTGAAGACGGATCTGGCTTCTGTACATCAGAGGTTACTAATCTAGATGACCTATCTACTTATAACTACTACGACCTTATAGTTGCAGCTCACTGGGACACTTCTAAAGTTACTAGTATGAATTTAACATTTATGTATACTTGTCCTGAAGATGACTTAAGTAATTGGGATACCTCTAACGTTACAGATATGCAGTCTTGCTTTGAGTATGGGGATATACCTACTGGGATAATCAACTGGGATGTATCAAGTGTAGAAAATTTTGAAGGTATATTCTGGGGTACTAGTTACTATGGAGAAAATAATTCGAATGCACCTGGACCAGATTATGATCACTCCCTAGCCCCTGATTTATCTGGGTGGAATGTCTCTAGTGGTAAGAACTTCAGTTATATGTTCCATTATAGTGGCTTCCTTGATCCTAATATTTCTGGGTGGGATTTAAGTTCTGCTACAAATCTAAACTACATGTTTGAACAGTGTAATTTTAATGGAGACTTAAGTGGATGGACTCTTCCTACTGCTCAGAACTACACTATGAAATCTATGTTCTCAGGTGTAGGGTTTAATCAAGATATCTCAATGTGGGACGTATCTATGTGTACTGATTTCAGTAAATTCCTTGATGGTAATGGTGAATTTAATCAAAACCTATCATGTTGGGCTGCTGATGTCAATGCAGACTTTACAGACTATGATTTTGAAGCAACTTCATGGGAAGAACCAAACAAAATACTCTCACCTTGTGTGATACCAGGATAAATAAATATTAACTTAGTATAGGCGGAGTAAAATCCGCCTATTAAAATAAACAACAATGAGCGATAAAAAAGAAACAATGTTAGACAAGATCATATTTTTACATCCTACTAAAACAGGAGGGTCCTCTTTACGTAAAGTTTATGGACTTCGTATGTTTGGAAGAAAGCACTCTACGGTAGAAGAACTTGAAAGAATGGAGGGTAAAACTGTAGAAGAACTTAAGGCAGAAGGCTATTCTTTTCTACTTACAGTAAGACACCCTTACGAAAGAGTGGTTTCTATGTTCAATTTCTTTGGATATAAGCATCAACCAAATTTTATTACCTACTTGAAGCATATACAAAAGAACATTGGGAGAGGTAGAAGAAATCTTATTGCTCCTCAATCAGAGTACTATGTAGAAGGAGCTACAGTGATCCGATTTGAAAACTATGAGAAGGAGGTAAGAGAATATTTTACAGAGGTTACAGGAGAAGATCCGGGACCAGGTACTAAGAACGTTAACCCTACTATATTTAAGTTCAAGAATAATGTTCTTTCTCAAGAAATGAAGGATATCATTTACAGCATATACAAGGACGACTTTATTAATTTTAACTACGAAAAATAATATGATTTATTTAATTTCTGGTCAAGCTGGAGCAGGTAAAACAACACTAGCTCAAGCAATTATAGACACAGTAAACTCCGAAAATTTTATACATCTTGACGGAGACAATGTAAGAGATGTAATTAAGAACAAAGACTACTCATTAGAAGGGAGAAGACTACACCTAGCAAGTATCTACAACTTCGCTAGAGTTCTTAGTCGACAGGGAAAAACTGTTCTTATATCTATGATGAGTCCATTCAAAGATCTTAGAGATGATCTCGTAAGTTCTGATGAAGTAGTGGAAGTGTTCGTACATAGTAAGAGAGACCTAAGAAAAGAATATCATGTAGGATATTTCGAAGCTCCTACCAAAGCTATAAAAATAGATACCGATAGACTGACTGTAGTAGAGTCTCTTAAAAAGTTAGGATTTGAAAAGCCAGGTCCTTACGCTATGTTTATAGGAAGGTATCAGCCTCTGCATGATGGTCATAAATGGTTATTCAGTCAGCAAATGGCAGAAGGAAAGAATGTAATGATATCTGTCAGAGACATGCCAGTAAGTGATAAGAACCCTTACCCTGCTAAAGTTGTCAAAGAGAACATAGAGAACCAGTTCAAACTGGCTGTATCAGAAGGTCGTTTAAAGGTTATAATAATTCCGGATATAGAATCTGTTAATTATGGACGTGGTGTAGGATATAAAATCATAGAGCATGTACCACCGAAAGACATACATGATATCTCTGCCACTAAGATAAGAGAGGAAGCAAATAAAAATTAATTACAAAAGAAAAGAGAAGCTCACGCTTCTCTTTTACTTGTGTCGATTCAATAACTAAATTATGTATCTATTATGCTCTACCTTGCTATATCAAAGATACAATAATTTATTGTTATAACAAGAAATAATCGAGATATTTTTATTTTGTTACATAAAGTTTGTTATCTTTACTTTGAATAACATAAATTACAACACAATGGAAAAAACCGTAAGCAAAGTAGCAGAAGAAATGCAAGACCCTACTACTAAAGAAACACCTAAAAAAGACACTGAGGTAAAGAACTTATCTGGAGCACCAGAAGCTTCTAAACTTCCTACTAGTTTTGAAATAACTCGTAAAGGATTAGATAATGTAGCCGCTGAAATAGAGACTTTAGTCTCTAATAAGTATCTAAAGATTGCATTATTTCAACTGATAAATGATAATTTGCGCCCAATGTAAGTTAATTTAGTTTATTTCGCAAAAGAAAACCCTCAGTGATTGCTGAGGGTTTTTTGATTTACGGTTGGAATGTGTAGGAGTCTATCATGGGTACTGAATCAATGTACCTTTTGACAGCATCTACTCCACTGCCACTCATTGGCGAAGACCATCTGTAGACAGCTATCATACGCTGATCAGTCATATTGTTTACAGTCTGAACAGTTCCTCCTCCACCTAGGTTTAGAGGATCTCCTAATGCTCCATAAGGAACTAAATTAGATCCGTATCCAGATGCATAGCATTTTACTCCTACAGTACCAGATTGTCTGGTAGTCTGTCTAGGGTAATTGAAGCTACTTCCTGACAATTCATAGAACGGTGTACTAGGCCCGAATCTTTTCTCTAACCAATAATCTCCAAAGACATCTCTTACAACAACTATACTGTTCTCGCTTATGATTTTGAATACTGATACTACTAAGACGCATTCTATTTCTGAAGCTCCTGAAGCACGTAGATCGTTAATACCTTCACTGTAGTAAGGGAAGTTACCTCCATTAATGAATCCTTGAGCCGATTGCCACTCTGTGCTGCCAGCAGGATTCTGGAAAATAGGAATACTTGTCCAATCCCAGTTATCTTTAAGTTCTTCTGTAGTTGATCCTGCTGTATTAGCAGCACCTGCAAAAGTATAACTTTGACCCCCTACTGTGACATGATCATAAGAACCTGACCCAGGACCTGCTGAGGTTGGAGCATATGCTTTATTCACTGCTTCCCCTCTACCTGGCGCACTGATGTTAACCGGTGGTAGTTGTCTCATGTAATCTTGTCTAGCTAAGAATGAAGACTCTCTGAAAACTGTCCCAAGAACAGCGTCAGGATCATTTATAGGACTAGGAGCACTTAAATCTTGACCTGTTATTGGTGTAATAATAACATCGATATTTACGTCTGCTCTGTTTAGAGGTCCAGATCCCCATCCTTTCATCGTACCTTGTACTCCATTACTGTTCTTAGCTGAATCTATCCAGTTATTAGGACTTGGATCGTTAAAGTTAGGGCCTGTTTGACCAGCTACTTCTCCTGCATAACTCACGTCTTTGTTGCTAGCTAACAGTGAAGTATCCATTACTGTTCTATTGTACAGTTCTTGAGGTACGAAACCTGCTGGAATGTCTCCTCTATCAAATGGTCCGTTATTCACGAATCTATCGTATGTACTAGAACTAGATTGACCTGCATAGGTACCCATTTCTATCCAATCTGTAGCTCCGTGTTCTCTGTAATGAGTAGGAGTTCTTTGTGTCTTTGGTATAAGAACATCTATATCATAACCTAGACTGGCTAAATAAGGTGTGTAGCTTGGTCCTCCTGTCACTTCCGCTCCATCTACCCACTGAGATAGACTCCATCTAACTCTGTATATAGTATCGTACGGAAGAGCTATAGGATACACTAATTTAATAGCCGCTAGAACTCTATAGCTACCTCCTGTAGCTGATCCAGTTCCGGGACTAATACCTTTACCCGAAGTATAGCTTCCTAAATTCGTCTCATTAGATACCCAATTTACCGACACGGAAGTACCAGATAAGTATGGAGTAGGATATCCTCTTATGGACATTAAATCTCCTGGGGATCTGTTGAATGCGTCTCCTTGGAATCCGTAACAGAGTTTTGGGTAGACATAGTCAAACAATAGACTCTCGTTGAATGTATAGTTTTCGAAATCTGTTTGATGACTTGGGTCTTTAGTTGTGTTTCCATTTGCTTTCCATGTTTCAACTATAGAGAAGTTAGCAGAACCTGGCATCCAATCTGGCCAATCGTCTCTATCTGAATTGTAAGGGTTATTTATGTCAAATCCTGGCTCTCCCTGCCCTGTAGTAGTATCTCCTATAACAGGTAAGTTGGTTTGTATTCCATTATTGTCTCTTGTCCCAAGTGCCATAGAGTTTCCATTGAACCCTGTGTCATTTGATGGAGATCTTACAGAGTCGAATACTGTGTGCCATAGCTCGTTCTCTTGCTTGTTTTTACTGTTCTTATATGCCATGTTATTTTGTTTTACCTTTTAGTTTTTCGTAGGTTCTCATACCAGCTAATCCTAACATGCCTGTGAGTACAGTTGTCAGGGGTCCTACCGCAAGCTCTGGTGGAGCTACGATGGCTTTCCCTGATAACTGTATTCCCCAAGCTATGAGATCCCTTAAAATAAAATTGTACGCCAGGGCTGTTCCACATACCCATCCGATATACGGTCTCCATCCTGCGACAAATATACTTCTGTGCTGTGCTTCCATTTTAGTTATTTCATTTTGAGCTAGGTCAGGCTGCTGCAGTAACCTCATTCTAATTTCTTCATGCGTAAGCTTCTCATCCTTAGATGTGAATAGCTTATCCAACACATTTCCTACTGCAGTTACACTATCTGCTGCTCCTTTCCCAATTATTTTTCCTAAAAATCCCGGCATACTTTATATTTTAAACGTCGAAGAAATAAACATCAGGGTTATGATCTTCATCTACAGTATCTAGATGTACCCATGATATTGGCTCTCCATTCATATGATGTTCTAATCTTATTTTACAAGGGAATGTCATATCCTTTATGATCATCCTAACTTCTTCTGCAGTAAGACCTTTTACTACGAAGTCAACAGCTTTACCCATTGTATGAGCTGACAAATATAACTTACCAGCTCGAGTTTTGTTTGATACAAGGTGAGAAAGATTTTCTCTTAATCCTCTTTGTTGTTTAGTACCTCCATAATTCCATGTGTTAATCGTCATAGGTCTCCCTAAGTTCTTTCTGACGATTAGTAAACATTCCAATAAGTCGGTATCTAAGAACTTCCAAGATCTTTCAGAGTACCTGTCGTATACTCTTCTACTTACGAGTTCTTGTACAGAGAAAAACTGTTTTAGTTCTGTGATTATTACTTTCCTTCTATTCATTTCTTAGACTGCATTTCGATTAATAAATCTAGTTTTTGATTCACTGCTCGGAATTCGGCTTTAGCCTCTTCTACAGGCATAAAATGTACTTTTAGTTCTGATGGGGATAGGTGTACTTCTTTGTCTTCGACGTGAGTATTTTTCTCACTTACCCAAGAACCTAAAAGAAAGATAATAGATATTATGGCACCTGCTTGCCCTAGTATAAGTCCTTTGAACCATTTAGACTTGTCATTAACTTGTTCCATGTATGAAATAAATTTCTGTTATATATAAATAAAGCCTCCACCGTAAAGGTAGAGGCTTATATTAATTATGTTACACTGATAATTTTAAAACTACTACTTCAATTCCAGTAGCTGCTATAGCACTAGCGTTAGTGATCTTAAGTGTGTTGATTGTTTTCTCAACAACATAAGAACTTGTAACGTCCGCACCATTCAACCATAATTGGTATATGATCTTGTCACTATTAAGTCCGTGGCTGTATATAGCTTCTGCTGGTGCTCCGTTATTAACACCTGCGTTAATGTCTATAGTACCGTAAGATTCTCTAGCTTTTATATCTGCAAGATTTATAGCTTCATTGTCAGCAGCCGCACTTGGGATGATAACCTTTCCAACTATCTCAACCTTACCGTTAAAGTAACCTGCATGTCCAACACCTGTAAAATCATCAGCAACTAATGCTGCATTTTGAACTGGTAATGGATTCGCTACTCTAGCGATTCTATAAGCATCTAGATCTGTATTAGCATCAGATAAAGCAAAGTAAGCACCTCTGTTGTTTAATGCTCCTTGACTATCAGAGAATCCAAATACACCTAAGTTAGAAGTAGCACCATTTTGTGCCACGAACGTACCCCCTGTATTAACTCCTAATTGAGTATCGATAGCATGACCGTAAACCCCTGTTGCGTAAATTGCAGCACCGGCGTTTAGAACTCGTCCCTCACCATTTAGACCAGCTACAGCAACACTCATAGATGTGCTAGAACCTTTGTAGTGAGATGATACAGTAGCACCGTGAGCATAACTTAATATTGCTGGGTTACCGCTACCATTTGTATAGACTTCGTTCTCGATCAATAGTCCTCTTTGAGTATCCGTAAGAGCTGCAGTATCTACTGACTTCATCTTGATGTGAGCAGCGAAGTCATATCCTCCTGCGTACCCTACACCAGCCAATACTGTTTTATCAATCTTAAGTGCACCGGTCATTGTATCACCAGATTTCAGCACTTTGTTATCGATAGCAGTTTCTACTGCAGGAGCTAGATGAGTTCTTGTAATAGAATCAGGAACTACCTGGATGAATCCAGCTGATTGCTCAATAGTAATCCCATTCAAGTTTCCCTGGCGCAAGATATCTGCAGATTCAGTGTTATCCCATACATGGAAACACCCAGCGTTTGCAGATCCTGCTACTTTATTCACTAAAGCAACTAAGGAATCCCCTCCAAATAACTCTACCTCAGATCCATCAGCAAAAGTAATTGTGATGTCAGCCATAGCTCTATACAAGTCTCCATCTTCAAAAGAAGCATTCTCGAAAAGGGCATTGTCATTACTGTTTAGGACATCTTTATGCTGAATTCTTCCAGAACTTAAGATACGTCCTTTGTACTGTACGGCATCACCTAAAGCATTGATCTGCTCCTGAAGAACTTGATCCGCTGTAATTCTTGCTATAGCTTCATTACCTACAGACGCAAGTGTGAATACTTGTGCATCAGCTTGAGCTTTAGCGATAGAACCTGAAGTACTAACTGGACCTTCTACGATATCTAGTCTAGAACTTAATGCGTTCTCCTCTCCTATAGCTCTCTGAGTTTCAGAAGTTATAGCAGCAGCGTTGGTATCTATGTTCTGTTGTAAAGCAACTCCTAAAGCAGCTCTAGTTTGAGCTTCCCCGTGAATTGCAGAGATACGAGATACTCTTTCAGCATCTATATTTTGCTGCAATCCTGTATCAGCATCTGCGAACTGGTTTCTGATAAGTGCTCTGTCTGTTATAGCTGACTGGTGAAGACCTTCAGAAGTTTGGAACAAGGCTTTTATTGTAGCGTTATTAGGGAATAATCCTTCCAAAAATACCGCCATGGAGTTACCACTAACCCCACTAATTGTAGTTAACCTAGTGTCTACTACTGCTGTCCCATCATTAGAACTTTGCTGTACATTTATAACAAGTGTCTCTAATGCTTTAGATATTTCTAATACAGTAGAACCTGTAATAACAGAAAACTGATTTGGATCGATAGGCATAGTCTGAGCTCCTAGCTGAGTACCTCCTAATCCTAGATCAAGTCCATACTGTCCGTTGGCTGCATCATAAGTCATCATAGGAGCTACAGAGAACATAGCTCTAATAGATACTATGTTGTAATCAGTCTGAAGTCTAGTGTACCCAGAAGCAGTTTGACTTGCTGTAGAGTTCTTGATCCAAGATCTTTCTTGACTATCAGTAGCAGAAGTAAAGATAATAGCATCTCCTTCTTGATTGTTTGGACTTTCTCCGTCCAAGTACTCCTGAAGAGTACCATAATCTGCAATCACTTTAACTCCCGTTATAAGCAATTGTGTGGCTTTAATCTTGTAGCCATCTGTGATTTGCAAGTAAGCAGCAGATTCTGGATGAATCTCCATGTTGTCTTGCTTGTTTGCTAGAAAACCTAGAATAGATGCAGATGTAAAAGCAGTATCGTTAGAAGCGTTCGCTGATAGAGCTACTAAGATCTGTTGTGCAGCCAAGGCCGCAATCTGTTCTACTTGGGATTTTCTAGTAGCCTGATCAGCATTAGTTGCATCCTGATTTAGCTGTAACGACTTAGCATCTAATAGATCAAGATTGTTAAAATCATGACCTACAAAGCTAGGCATAGTTTTAGAATTGTCCGACATTTGTAAATTAATTTAGTAAAGTGATCTTAGGCCCACCTTATTAGCCTTAATATAGTATTTTTCCTGATGATGGTTGACTTAATTGGATAGTAAAACTATTCTTTGTCGCCCAATCATGGTTTATATTAACATTAGCTAATACATAATTTCCTGTACCGTACTCAACAAAGACTTGCACTATTGGACAATATCCAAATTCATGCTCTACGTGTACAGAATCAGAATTTTCGAATTGGAGTTCTCTAACTCCTCCCTCCATAAAATACTGATCGAACAACGCTTCTTTTATAATAGCCCAACCATGTGCAGTCTTTAGAATTTCTATGTACCCTCTACCGTGCACTTCCTTATTCACTTCATTCGATATAAGCTCTCCACTCAATGGAGTGATGATACCTCTATCTTTCTTCTCGCCGTTTCTTATAAATTTAAACACAGTCAAATCTTCTACTGTATCTAAGGCAGGTAAGTTTATATACCAGTTGCCAGGGCTTTTCATAGCCACAGGAACATCAGTATAGTAACTCTCTGCTTCCAGTGTATCACTGAAGTAATCTACTTTTACAGTTCTAGGGGACTCGATGTACTCTATAAAATCTTCACCATTCCATAGGATTACAGCTTCAGATCCAGGTAATAGATCAAGTGTATCTCCACCTGAAAGAACTACTAAATCTGAATTAGACGTTGGTTTATTTCTTACAGTAACGAACCAACCGTCATCAGAACTTGTTAGATCAGAAGGTAGCTGTATAACACCTGGTCCAGTAGCATGTACCTGGTATATGAACTCATTATCGTTCGCAGGAATATTTACCACGTCTCCTGAGTTTATAGTTCTCTCTACTGCTGATCGTACAAATACTTGTCTGTTTTGTTCCCCATCATCGCCGGAACCAGCTTGGAAATTAAAACCTAAGTTAGTGTCTATGAAATCTTCTAAAGTCTCTCTAGTAGCAGGAACCCATCCAGAACCTCCATTAGATAATTCTACATTATCTAAATCTATACCTCCTATATTGGAATCAGGGATACCATGAAACGATAGGGTATAAGTACCACTACCTTGCTTTATTTCTGTTAGAGACGAGAATGCTTTTGCTCCTGAGAACTGGTAAGTCTTACCAACAGGAATAACCTTTAGGTTGTTTTTAGATATGTAAACTCTTGTAGCCATAGATATAAATTAACTTTATTACTAACAGAAAAGCAGATGCATAGAATTTAACTCTCTACTCTGCTATGTATTCCTACTAAATATGTGGTCTTAAGTCTTATATCTTTGCTTAATAAATATACAAATTTTAATTTAAAAAAATTTTATTATCTTTGTAATGCACTAATACTCATATAGCTGCAATTAGAACTCCAGAGTTACGTGATTAAAAGGAGTTTGAGTTGCAGCTTTTTTATTGTTCTTGCCCTCCTCCGTCTCTACATGAGAACATAGAAGTTACTACTCCAGATCCTGTTACTAACAAAGCTTGAGAATTTAAACCGGGTACATCTGCTGTCCACCATCTACTCTGTCCATTCAAGGTATTATTACCTGGATTGTCTGTATATATTGTATCTCCTATTGTCGGTATAGACCCAGTCCCATCATGGAAATATTGATCTGTTGGCGTTAAACCACTACACGCAAGAGAGGATGTGGTCTGGTTATTTCCAGACATGATAAAAGAACTTACAGGAACTCCTGTGATAGGTTCTGGTAAAGTGTCTTGGTAATCCTCATTGAAAGCAGATGAGTTACCAGCCTGATCGATAGCTGCAATCTTAATGTAATAGGTAGTATCTGGCAGTAAACCGGTGAAAGTAACTGACGTTATATTTACTACAGTATCTTGCTGTATCAGCAATCCGGCTGGACCGATCGAGTAGAACCCGTAGTAATAAGACATGTTAGATTGAGAAGTGACATTATCCGTAGAAGGACTCCATGTAACTGTAAGTGATGTAGGAGTTCCTGCCCAATTGAGGAATTGTGCACCCGGTACTGACGGCGGAGTAGTATCCGGTACGTAGTTGGATGTATTGAAAGCTGTGGTATTAGAAACAGCTGTATTGTTTCCTACTAACTTATTCTGATTTTCGAATTCGACATATCCATTTATTCCTCCTACGGGAGCAGAGTCTCTAGTCCAAGATGCAGATGTTGCTGTAGTCCATGCCGTAAGATTAGTGTAGTTAGAACTTCCTCTACTATCTCTTACCCAAAGTCTCCACCTTGTAGCAGTGGAAGTGGAGGCCCAACTAAAGTTAAACGTATCAGTACCATCGTAATTTATAACCCTACTACAATTTAAAGATGACGGAACCGGAATTCCTTCGTAACCAAAGAGTCTACCTTCCCATCTATCTACACCTAGATTAGCATAGGCTCCAGCAGTAAACCACGTAGGATTCACCGCTGCCCATTCATCATTGAGTTCCTCGATATCGGTAGATCTATCTATTGCATTACCTTGCGCAAGATTTATATCTCCGGTACTAAACTCTCCTGTAGGAACTCTACCCATTCTCTAAACTTTTTACTTTATCGCTTAATTCCTTGATAGCTTCTATAAGAACAGGAATGATCCCAGAATAATTTACGGTCTTAGTTTTGTGTTCATCGTGAAGTAGAGTGTAATCTTTCACAAGTTCTGGTATAACTTCCTCGAGTTCTTGAGCAATAACTCCAAGATCTCTTTGTCCATCACTCTTCCAATCAAATGAAGTACCTCTTAGCTTCTCTACTATACTCAACGCATTAGGTATAGTCTCAATATTCTTTTTCAGCCTTCTATCTGATGAAGTAGACAAAGAACTATTTATCGCTAAGTTCCCTCCACAATATATATTTCCAGTAGCAAAAAGCTCCCCAGTATTAGGATTCATTCTTACTTTATTGTTACCAGAATAAAGAACGTTGTTATTGTGCCATACTAAATTATAAATACTGTTAGATGATGAGGTGTTTACAGTTACCTCAGAAGCTGTGGCTGCCGTCGACGCCGTCGCTGCAGACCCGGCCGATCCGGTAATGTTGATACCCCAAGTACCATTAGCTCCTGATCCTGTTTTAGTAACAGTAAAGTTAGTGTAGTTGGACGTGTTTATTATTCTTCTCCAAGAACTCCAGCTACCGTTGTAGAACCCTCTAAAGTACACATCAGGACTATTGTCATTGTACACATAGTATTGCTGAGTAACTCCAGCTGCCTTCTGAACTACTAGTGATCCTGCTTTGCTTTCCGGGTAGTTAGAACCTGAAGAAGCTCCTGCATTTGCACTCTGATAATAGAACCCAGCTGTCTGGTAATCATTTAGGTTCTGAGACCCTGGTATAGAAGTAGCTGTACTCGGACTGTATGATGGAGCGAGTGAGAACGATCTATCTGCACTAAGATCTCCCCCTCCTAATAATCCTGTTCCAGCAGTCAAAGTTCTACTAGACTGTACATCTCCGCCGCCTCCAATGCTTGCAACATCTATGTATATACCATTGGAGTTGTATCCAACAGTCGTGTTTAGTCCAGCTTGAAATTTAAGCGGCTCTCCATCTTGTATAGTACGAACGGTAGATCCATTTACCTGCACGGCAAAAGATTCCATTAGCCCGTTAGTATTTCCTCCAGATCCTTCTGTCGATGATTCAGATGCTATTAGGATGAAGTTCTTAGCGGTAATCGCTCCGGAAAAATATCCAGAACCAAATGATACATTATCTCCTGGTTGTACAGCAGAATTTACCAAACCTAATTGAGTCTGAGTAAGGTGCTGATAGTCTCCTACATTTAATCCTAATAAGGAGTTGTGTTCTTGAATAGAAGGCAAAGCTTCTACCCATTCTCCAGCTTCGTTAAATACGTAAGAAGAATCTTGATCGTCTACGTAAGTAGCCCAGCCTTCTAATGGAGTAATGTAATCCCAAGATCCGCCTGAGTAAGTACCTATGTTTTTGGTGGATGAATTAATAAATCTGTATCCTTCTGGTGGACTGGATGGCTGAGATCCTATAGTCTTTACCGGATTCTGCCAAGATATACCTGATACAATAGCACTAATCTGAGACTGTACTTTATAAGCTGACCAAATATCTAGAGAACCTGATCCAGAATCATTCAAGGATGCTCCTCCTAGTTGTGTTTCCAGTGCATTTATGTCAGACTCAGCAGTCCCTAGTCTATTATCAAGGCCAGTTATATCAGAATTTATCGATCCGATGCTAGTATTTATATCTGATACATCATTCTGCAATTGGTTTACACTACCCTGCAACGTTGAATCATCATAAATAGTATTCTCAGATGTTATAGTAATATCAGTACTGTTTCGAGTTACAGTAGTAGCTCCTACTCCTATGAAGTTCAATACATCATTAGCTTGTATTATCTGAGTACCCTGGGTAGTGTAAACCAATT
>Ga0206683_10001291_pt1 | contig 17483 bp, 20 predicted proteins | sample M280m12015metaG_FD_155483 | JGI IMG/M metagenome (GOLD analysis project Ga0206683, IMG submission 155483) | Ammonia-oxidizing marine archaeal communities from Monterey Bay, California, United States - M2 80m 12015 | ecosystem: Environmental > Aquatic > Marine > Intertidal zone | place: USA...
AAAACACAAAAAAAGAATCTTGGATAAGTCGTAACCGATACGTCGCATTTGTAATAGTTGTCGGACTCATAGACTTCATTGTTCGAGGAGTAATACGTGGTCAGTTGAACCCTTCCTCCCTTGTTGTCGTTGCTATAGCTACACTCGCAGCGTCTTACGCTGATAAAAAACGTAGATTTATTTCTACTCATGAGTAAAAAATTCTTTATTCAACTTGACAAAAAGACGCGAACGCGACTAAAAATATGTCAGCGGATAAATTGCTTGCAATCGATTCGCTCGGATTAAAAATTGGAAACAATTTTTAATCCGGGAAACAGCCACTCTTCGGAGAAGATGCAAATCTCCTCCAAAAGGGTGGCTTTTCCATTTCTAGCGGTAAATCAACCCCTTCAAAGAAAAGTCTCCCGCTAAGGTAAAAGTGGTTGGTATAGCAAATACACGATTCAAATCGCGCAAGTTCTGCGATCAACATTTTTCGAGGAGACATAAATGTTAAGTATTAGAGCAAGAGGAATGCGTTTTATTCTCAAACGCCAAAAACCAAAAGAAGAACTCTCCCTTGAAGAAGAGAGAGAGAATTTTAAAAAAATTGCAGGAAAGTTGCCCGCTAAGAAAATTTCGTGCGAAGAAATGACTCTCGAAGGAATACCCTGCTTACGCTTCACTCCAGAACATCCAGAACCTGGCTGCCATATCCTTTATCTACATGGTGGTGGATACATGATGGGTTCACCGGAAATATACCGCTCTCCTATTAGTCTCATTTCGCATATAACAAACACTGTTATTACTGCTGTTGATTACCGTTTGTCTCCCGAATACCCCTACCCTGCTGCTATTGAAGATTCTGTAGCCGTATACCTGGCTTTGAAAAACGAAACTGGCGACACAATCGCCGTTGCCGGTGATTCCGCTGGTGGCGGTGCAAGTCTGGCCACAGCAATTTCTTTGCGCGATAACTACAGTCTTTCACCTAGTTGTCTTTATCTGATTTCCCCTTGGTTGGATTTAACCCATTCCGGTGAATCTATGGTTTCAAAAGCTGAAGTAGATGTAATGCTTACCCCAGACTCGATTCGTACCGCTGCCGATCGTTACAGGGGTGGCGAGGATGCTAACAATCCAGGGATTTCTCCTCTTTTTGCTAATTTGGAAAACCTCCCGCCAGTACTTATTCAGGTTGGTGATGCAGAATTGCTTTTATCTGATTCAGTACGACTAGCAGATTTTGCTTCCAAGGCCGGTGTTAAAGTTGAAATTGAAATCGCAAAAGGCTTATGGCATGTGTATTCACTTTTTGGATTTATACCTGAGGCAAAGAAGTCACTCAAAGAGGCTGTTAGATTTATTAATGACCATAACAAACCTAAAAATTGATCTGGTAACAAAATGATTGAAAAAACTATCGAAAATTGGCATTCTTTTCTTCGCGGAAATTTAAAACTAGATGACCTGCTACATGAAGAATGCGTTTTCCTGTCTCCAGTTGTTTTCAAACCGCTAAAAGGTCGCGAGTTGACAAAGTTATATCTGAATGCTGCATATAAAGTTTTCCCGGGTGACGAAGAAGAACAAGAAAATAGTGAACCTTCAACAGGTTCTGGTTCCTTCAACTACACGAAATACATTCTTGATGGAAATCATGCAGCTCTCGAATTTGAAACAATTATTGATGGGATAGAAATCAACGGTATCGATATTATTACCTGCGACGAGAACAGTCTCATAACTGAATTCAAAGTCATGATTCGTCCCAGAAAGGCTGTTGAGAAAATTCAGGAACAAATGGCATCAATGCTCGAAACCATGTCTTTGTAGGAGATTGTAAACTTTCTACCCTGCCATGGGTGCAACTATGAACGCAATCGCACAGTAATGAAGTGAGACACCTAGAAAAGTGAGCGAATGAAAAACTTCATGAAATCCAAAAGTGCGGGGCCAAGGATCTGGTTTCTGAAATGCGAACACAGCAGCACCGAGAGTATAAGAAATCCCTCCAACAAAAATTAGAATAGAGCCCCAAACACCTAAATTTCTCCAAGCGTCAGCCGCAACAAGAACCAAGCTCCAACCTACGAGAATGTATGGAACTGCTATAGCTTTCGAGGAGATATCTGGAAAAAAGAAACGTATTGCTATACCTACTGCAGATCCCCCCCAGACGATAAACAAAATAAACTTTCCGGACCATGGAGATAACGCAAACACAGCTATCGGCGTATTTGTCGCTGCTATCGCTACAAATATTAAAGAATGATCAAGTTGACGTATCCAACGCTCCGTACCTATGTTCCAGTCGATCCGGTGATATAAAGCTGACACTCCTAATAACAAAGTTATAGAAACTGAAAAAAGGAGCATTACAAGACGCTCTTTAACACCAGATACTGAAAAAACCATCGGTACTATCAAAGAAGCAGCTGCTACAGCGCTGACTCCATGAATTCCGCCCCTGAAACGGGGTTTAAAAGCAAGATTAATAGAATCCATATATCATCAACCTAGAAGCGCACTGAGCATCTAACGCGATATTTACAATAAGCTTTGGTCTTGAAGTTTTTTCTCTACCTGACAGTACTCTCTTGAAAACACATAAACGTATAACTATAGGTGCGAGTCTTTGCGGTTTTGTTTCAGGTTGGGAAGCAACGACTATGTTTTTTCTATTTCCTGAAATTCGAGATGTTCTAGCTTCCGGCGATGCTACAGATGCCGCCTGGATACTTACAATCACAGGAGTCATCAGCTCTGCACTTCTACTCCAAGGCGGCCGTCTAGGTGAAAAATATGGATATCAAAATCTTTACAAATGGGGAATACTGTTCTTCGCTTTCAGTAACCTCTGCTGTGCTCTTTCACCAAACTTATGGTTCCTAATAGCCTTTCGCGGTTTGACTGCAGTATCTCTAGCTATTATTTCACCTTTAGCAGCTGCCATCCTCCTAGCAAAAGCTGCACCCGGTTCTGAAAACATGGCTCTAGCCCGTGTCGGAGTTTTTGTAGGAATTTCTGGTACAGCTGGACCTATTGTCATAACCTTGCTGATTGATTCTTTCTCATGGCGGATCGGATATTTTTCACAAATACCGTTTGCACTTTTAGCGGCTTTTCTTTCATGGAAAGACGCTGAAGTGCCAGGAAGAAACGCTCAACGAAAAATCAACGTTATCGATTCCACACTTGTTGTTTTTGCAGTCGGTTTCTTAGTTTTCTCGCTTTCTAAGGCCGATGAATGGGGTTGGCTTTCCGTCAAATTTTTAGGAACAATAGTTCTCTCACTTTTGTTGATATGCATAGTTTTACAGCGATCCAAAATTAGCAACGACCCTCAAATACCATTACCTCTTTTAAAAAGGCGTAAATACAGATTCACTTCCTTTTTAGCATTTACTATCGCTTGTACTTTTTTCTCCCATTGGCTAGTTCTTCTACTTTTCTTAACCGATATTTGGAATTTTGGTTTAATAAAGGCAAGTATCTTTCTAACCGTCATGCCAGGAATGGTTAGTATTACATCCATACCTGCTGGTCGAATAGCAGACAAATACGGTCATTTCCCAGTCATTCTTTCTGGAATCATTGTTTACACGCTTGGATTCTTACAATTTTGGATTTTTGCTGACGAGAAAGAATCAATCACATGTCTTCTGATAACAGTTGCATGCGCCGGGTTCGGTATGGGTACTATTTGGCAATTGCTTTCCGCTTCAGCTTCTCTAAATGTTCAACCTGATCGCATAGGGTCCGCATTAGCTTTTGTTAATTCAGTACAACGTGTCGGTTCCGCTTTTGGAATCGCTCTAGCCGCCACTCTTACATTTAGCGAATCAGGTCAACCGACTGTTGCTTTATACCAAAGAGGTGTCGGATTTATAGTTATTGTCTCACTTATTAGTCTGCTGTTGACTTTTGGATTAAGAGACAATGAACATAAATTTGTCAAACCAGTTCTTTAAATCTAAGAACCTTTAGAGTCTTGACGTTCCCATGATTTGCCGTCATATTTACGCACTACTCTTGCTGGGCTTCCAACAGCAACCGAGTGCGAAGGAATTTCACCTGTTACCACTGAATTAGCACCGATCACAACGTGATCTCCTATTTTTGATCCAGGTAGGATTATGGCTCCGGATCCGATCCAACTGCTTTCGCCTATTGAAACAGACTTCTCATTAGGTAGTTGCTTTCCGATTGGTACTTCAAGATTTTCGTAACCATGGTTCTGATCGGTTATGTAAACGTTCATTCCGGTATACACATCATCACCTATGTCTATGGCTAGATGTCCAATTATTGATGTGCCTCTACCTATGAGACAGCGATTACCAATTCGCACAACAGGGTTCGTAATCATTTCCTGTCCAGGTCCCATACCGGCTGACAAAGTTACATCTGCTGCGATGAGGACATTTTCACCTATCCATATCCACTTCTCTCCAAAGCCTGAACCAGTTGGCCATGAGATACTTGAACCTATACCAAATTTTCCAAACCGTTTGGAACGTATATCTCTTGGACCGATTACAGCCAAGCGAGTGAACATCTCTGAAGTTGTTCTTATAACTCCGCCGATCATCGGTCGAATGAAACCAAAAAGTGTAGACATCAAATGACCCTACTTAGAACTATTCAATGTCATACGGCAATTCATAAGGTGGAAGAGGTGTGTTTGATTGATTCCATGCAATTAATTCTTCTACGTCACACTCAGGGCAAAGATAGACGACAGTAAGTGATTGGATTGAAAGTTGTGTACCGCGAGATTTATCAACTATTGAACGCACTGCTGTGCGTAGGTCCTCTGATGCGCACGAAGGACACTTAGGGGTGAGGTTTCGTTCCCATTTCATTTCACATGTCTCACAAATTACAGTGACCTTTTCTGTGTTGCCAGATTCTTTTGAGTCACCTTTAAGGTTTTCGTCTTCACCACAATTCGGACAAACTATTTCGTTCACGGCCACAATATAATTAAAACTTATTTTTTCTTAAGGACCGCTACCCAGCCACCTATGTCAGCCCCTGGAAGATGGTCGCCGTACTCTTCAAAAAGCAACTCAGCGTCACCTTCTTCGGAAAGTTTTCTAATCTTTTCACCGACAGAGCCATCTTTCCAATAATGTTCATTCAAACCGATTACTAGCAAGCCTTCAGTTTTTATGATTCTAAGCATCTGACGTAACGCCTCGGTTCTGATGTGCGCAAATGCTAGGACACCGACAGCGGAAACTGCATCATAAGTTTCTGCTTGTATATCCAATTCTTCATTTATGTCAGCTGAAAATAGTTTTCGATAAACATTTGTACTCTTAGCTTTTTCAAGCATCGCAGGAGAAAAATCGCACCCATCAATATTTTTAAATCCAGAATCACTTAAAGCCAATCCCGAAAGTCCGCTGCCACAACCAATATCTAATATATGAATTTCATCACTGGGTGAATATTGTGCAAGAGCGGAAGCACATCTCTTAGGTTGCGCGTAATCATTTTCCTTTATCTCTTCGTCATATGTGTCGGCCCAAGCTTCATAGTGTGCAAGAGTTTCTTCTTGAGTTTCTAGCCGATACGTCTTATTCAAAAAATTTTCTTCAACCATCACTTCACCTCTACTATTTACACTATCTAAATAGGCTAATTACCAAAAGTTAATAACTTAATGATTCAAGACTTTAACCACAATTCCCTAATCCCTCGTAGACTGAAAACATCATGTCACCAGACATGAATTAAGTAATGTCACCAGACATGAATGAATTAAGTAAGGAAATAAAAGTTATGCCTACAGGTACTGTAAAATTTTTTCTAAATGAAAAAGGATTCGGATTCATTTCCGTAGACGACGGAGAAGACATATTCGTCCATTACTCCAATATCGAGGGTGATGGATACAAAAGTCTCGATGAAGGACAAGCCGTAGAGTTTGAAATTGGTGAAGGTAAAAAAGGCGCAGAAGCCTTGAACGTAAACAAAATCTGATTATTAAATCTTAATTTCGTTCTCTTAACCACTCCAAAATAGCCTTCTGAACAATTTCTGGTTGTTCGGTTAGAAGCGCGTGCCCCCACCGATCACTTCGCTTATGCGCGTGGGTGTGGGGATCTCCCCTGTCGGTCATTTCTCCAGATCCGAGAGTTCTTGGCTATATCGATCCACGAACCAGTCGGCCAACAACGGCATGTATTCGCTTTGTATATCCGAAGGCAGGGCAAAGAAACTCACTGAGGTCATCCCTCTGCATCGGCTTGCGCCACAGTTGCAGGGCCAAGAGGCGCCACCACCGTTGTTGATCATGTAGTCGATCGTGATCTATTCGCTCTGGCTGATTCGGCGACGGGCGACGATCTCCGGTCGATCATCGACGAATCGTTCCCATGCGTTGGGATCGTAACTGTGGTTGTAGATGCCAGTTGCAGTGCTCGACGTGTTCATCTCGGTCGGGTCGCAATGGGGCGTCAGCGGTGATCTCACGAACGATGTTGACCACCCGGATGGTTTCCCCGGCAGCGAAACTTCGGCTGGCGAAGACTCCAGATCCCTCGATGTCAGAGTAGCGAACCTCCACGTCTATGACCGGACGGTCGTCAATGTTCATAAGAGATCAACCATAATAGGTTGATGATGTTTCTCTGGAGTCACTCATAATCAATTCCCTCTTCTTCCATCACTACGTCCCAACGATCCATACATTCAAGACATCTGTATGCAACTACATCCCCAGATTCAACTTCTTTTTCTGGGTGTATCAAAAGCTTGCATTTACCACCGCAATCAACGCAAACAATCGTTTCTGGAGCTTTCATACCTTCACACTACTTCTTGCTCATTGTCGTCGTGACACAAGTTTTTTAGCTACTGTTATCCAATGTTCGATGGGATTAAAAAGTGATATTGACAATTCTTCACCCGGGAGAAATGGGTATTTCGGTGGCTACTGCTGCAGTCCATTCAGGTCATAGGGTTTTATGGGTCTCTGAAGGCAGATCGGAAGCAACCAAACATAGGGCTTTATCTCAACAACTTGAAGATATTAAAACACTTTCTAATATTCATGAAAGCGACATAGTTTTCTCTATCTGTCCGCCGCAAGCAGCTATTAAAGTAGCAAAATCTGTTGCAGAAACCGAATTTAAAGGTTTGTTTGTCGATGCAAATGCCGGATCTCCCGAAAAGAAAATTTTGATATCTGAATTATTAGAAAGCAAAAATATCGACTTTGTAGATGGTGGAATTATTGGACCTCCCGCCAACTCAGAAGGATCAACCCGCCTTTACGTTTCTGGTAAAAGGTGCAGTGAAATTGAAGCTCTTTTTACGGATAGTTTTTTAGGCGTCCATTCACTTGGGAATGAGATAGGCAAGGCCGCTGCTTTAAAAATTGCTTACGGTTCCTGGACCAAAGGTTCGAGCGCATTAATTCTTGCTGTTAGGGCTATGGCTAGAAATACTGGTGTCGAAAAAGAACTCCTTAATGAATGGAAATTGTCTCAACCAAACGCTGAAGCAATGACTTTATTGTCAGCAACTTTAAACTCTCCCAAAGCTTGGAGATTTGTTTCAGAGATGAATGAGATCTCTGAAACATTTGCTTCGAACGGCCTTCCTAACGATTTTTGGGATGCTGCTGCAGAAGTTTACGGTCGTTTGAAAGATTTCAAGAATATGCCTGCCGATCAAGTGAATATAGATTCAGTTCTTCAAAAACTTATTAAGCCAAATGAAGACATTTAAAATCGTTGAAATTAGACTTCTATATCGAATCTTTTTCTAATTAAGAAAAACTTATGACACTATTATTTGAATTTTATTTTTATGACTGAAATTAACGGAACTTTTGAACCTTCTTTTGCGCCTGTTGCAGAAGCTTTTGAGAAAAACTTTGAAGAAGGAGATCTTGGTGCTTGTTGTGCTGTTTTTGTAGATGGCAAAATTGTTGTTGATCTTTGGGGCGGAGTAGCCGCCTCTGAAAAAGGAACTTTGTGGGAAAGAGACACAATAGTAAATGTGTGGTCGACCACAAAGACTATGGCAGCAATTTGCATCTTGATGCTTTTTGATCGCGGATTGATAGAACTCGATTCTCCTGTTTGTAAATATTGGAAAAACTTCGCACAAAATGGAAAAGAAGGAGTGCTCGTCAGTCACCTATTATCTCATTCTGCTGGATTACCGGGATTTGACGCTCCTATAACTGAAGATCAACTCTTTGACTGGGATTACACATGTAATCGACTTGCTGGACAGTCCACTTGGTGGGAGCCAGGAAGCATGTCGGGCTATCACGCGATGACTCAAGGGTGGCTACTAGGAGAGCTTCTTCGACAAGTAGATGGTCGCACTTTGGGAACTTTTTTTAAAGAAGAAGTTGCTGACAAGCTTGGCGCAGATTTTCATATCGGATTATCCGACGAGCATTTCGACCGAGTCGCCTACTTGGATACTGATTCTATTGACAGACCTGCAATTTTAACCGACCAGACACCTCACTCTTTCGTCGAGCGTGTTGGAAAACATGGAAGTATGGGCGCAAAGATAGCTAATACTGATCGTTGGAGAAAGTCTGAATTCCCAGCTGCTAACGGGCATGGGAATGCCAGATCAGTTGCTCTTGTACACAGCTTGATTGCACAAAATGGAAGTTCAGACAGTTTTAAACTTCTTTCTTCTGATGTAGTTGACACAATTTTTGAAATTCAAACTGATGGAACAGACCATATCCTTGGTGTTCCTGTCCGGCACGGTATGGGTTTCGGTTTAAGGAGTGATCTGATGCCTATCAGCCCAAACGAGAAAGCTTGTTTCTGGGGAGGCTGGGGAGGTTCTCTGGCAGTAATAGACGTTGATACAAACATGTCGTTTGCTTATGTAATGAACCGTATGGCTCCAAGTCTTCAACATGACATGAGAGCAGGCCGTCTCCTTATGGCTACTCATGCTGGAATATCTTCAAAGTAATTCATCTACATAAATGAACCATCCACCTACCCCGAAAATACCTTTTGGTATTTATGTATTGATGGTTTCGGGTTTTTTTGCATCGCTGTCTCAAATCGGTCAAATTACGATTATCGGCAAGCAAGTGTGGGATATGACTGGAAATGAACTTGATTTAGGTTTAATTGGTGTAGCTGAATTTTTACCAGTTGCTCTTCTGGCACCAATAACTGGATCTATAGCTGACCGTTTCGACAGAAGACGAGTACTTGCGATCGCTCTTTCAGGTGAGGTAATTGTTTCAATTCTCCTGTTTTCCTACATCCGTACTGATCCCACTTCTTTAAAACCAATTTTTTCTTTGGTTTTATTGTTTGGCGTTTTCAGATCTTTCGCGATGCCCGCCAATCGCGCTCTTCCTATTGATCTAGCTCCACCCGGAACTGTAGAGAGAGTGGTCGCGTTAAAATCTGTATCTTTTATGGGTGGTACCGTTGCCGGTCCAATTATTTTCAGTTTTCTATTTGTAGCCGATATCGCTCTTCCCTATCTGGTAGCTGCAATCGCACTCTCAACTGGAATAGTACTTCTTTCCTTAGTTCCAAAACCTCCAATCGTTCAATACAAACCAACTGGAACAAAACAAGTAATAAAAGATGCTTTTGAAGGTTTGCGTTTTATTCGAAGAACTCCAATTCTCTTTGGAGCTGTAAGCCTTGATCTTTTCGCAGTCTTATTCGGTGGAATAATTGCTTTGTTGCCTGCGATAGCTGAAGACCGTCTCGGAGTTGGAGCTGTTGGACTTGGATGGTTGCGCTCCTCAGTAGGAATTGGCGCTGGAATAACAATGCTTTCCCTTTTATTTAAACCACTGAAACGCAATGTGGGCAGAAGGCTTATTCAAATGGTTGGAATTTTTGGAATAGCAACTATAGCTCTCGCCATGACACGAAGTTTCACTATTGCTTTCATTCTAATTTTCATAGCTGCATCAGCTGATGCTGTCTCAATGTTTATACGCGCCAGTCTCGTACCTTTAGCCACACCTGAGCAAATGAGAGGACGCGTGCTCGCCGTGGAAAGTGTTTTCATCGGAGCATCAAACGAACTCGGAGCTGCAGAATCTGGTATCACAGCTGCATTATTTGGGTTAGTTGGGGCGATACTATTCGGGGGTGCTGGAACTCTTTTAGTTGTTGTCTTATGGTGGCGACTTTTCCCTGCACTGCGTTCTGTGGATAGATTCGAAGATGTAAGAGTAACTGAATAAACGTTCAACTAAAGAAAGTAAGAAATGAGCAAAACAAATAATAAAACTTTAACTGTTCTATCTGACCACACTTCTGTGATTGAAGTTTTCTGGGAAAACAGTAAACCTTACATTAAAAGAGATGACGTTCAGGAAGTTTTAGGTTGGGAACTTAAAACTGAAGGACTCTGCAAAGAAACCACCTGTGTTCCTTTGCCTTCAGATTTAACTTCTAACTCATCTGAATTTGTCGACTTGTTAATACTCACAGAAGCACTCGGATTTTCAACTGTTACAGATATTGAATCAGGATTCCTCGCTATAGATAACTTCTCTTCACTCCGCCACTCTGCTCTTTCAGAACGGAAAGCTCCTGATATAGAACTCCCGGATCTAAATGGAGATAAACGTTTTCTTTCCGAATGGAGTGACAAGAAAAAGTTACTCGTTGCTTTTTCAAGCTGGTGAGGATGCGCTTTCGATCTGCCAGGTTGGCAGACACTATTCGAGGATCTAGAAGATCAAAATTTTATTGTGATAGCAATCGCTATAGATGAAAACATTGATGCGATCAAAGAACTAGCTAAAGAAGCCACTTACCCCGTTCTAATTGATGCCGACCATCTTTTCAGTGACCTTTATGCGGTCAGTAACGTTCCAACTGTTATTTGGATTGATGAAAACGACACTATTATTCGGCCAAATGCTGTAGAAGTTGGCAGTGATACTTTTACTGAATTTACTGGCATTTCTTGTGCAGACCACATGAACCAAGTTAAAGCCTGGGTACAAGAAGGTGTCGTTCCTGAAGACGCACAACATGCAGTTGACGACTTTGATCAAAATGAAATTGCGGCTCGTCTCCATTTCAGAATTGCCGCTAATTCACTTAGAGCTGGACTTGACGAAGCTTCCGAACACCACTTCGAAAAAGCCGAAGAACTAGCACCTTTAGATTTCACAATTGTGCGGGCGGCAATGCCTCTTCGTGGTGGTAATCCTTTCGGAGAAGAATTTTTTGAACTTTACGAAAAATACCAAACTGCTGGATCTCCTTATCATGGAATTCCACGCCAACAGCAAGATTGAAAAAATGGTTAAAAATGTAGTTGTTTGGGGAACTGGAAATGTTGGCAAACCCGCCATAAGAGCGGTCACCACCCATCAAGAATTGAATCTTGCCGGAGTCATAGTTCATAATGACTCCAAAGTCGGAACTGATGCCGGCGAAATAGCAGGTGTCGGAAATCTAGGAGTGCAAGCAACCAGTGATATTAAAATCGCAGAAGCATCTGATGTTGATGCTGTTGTTTACACAGTAAATGCAGACTTTCGTCCAGAAGAGTCACTCTCCGAAATTATTCCACTACTCAAAGCCGGAAAGAACGTTGTTTCAACAAGCTTCCACTCTTTACTTCATCCGCCCTCCACTCCTGAACCTATGCATTCACAGGTTCTCGAAGCTTGCAGAGAAGGTAATTCTTCTATTTTTGTTTCTGGCATAGACCCTGGATGGATAATTGACATTCTTCCTCTGCTTTTGACAGGTATGAGCTCCAACATCACCGAAATTCGTGCTCAAGAAATCGCTAACTATGCTGGTTACGATCAACCTGACGCTGTTAGATTTTTATGTGGTTTCGGGCAATCAATGAACTATGACGTTCCTATTCTTACTGATTGGGCTCTCATGCAGGTTTGGGCACCCATGATCAGAGTTTTAGCCGACGGGTTACAAGTTGAACTAGATGAAATCACAACTGAAGTGGATAAACGCCCGCTCGAAAAAAGTGTTTTTGTTGATGGAATGGGAGATTTCGAAAATGGAACTCAAGGAGCTCTTCGTTTTGAAGTCAAAGGAATTGTAAAAGGCGAACCATTATTAGTTATAGAACACATCACAAGAATTGACGACGACTGTGCACCAGAGTGGACAAAGAACGATCCGGATGGCGGCTATCACAATGTGATTATTACAGGAGAACCTTCTTTGACAGTTTCTGTTCACGGAGAAGACTCAATTGATCCTGGTGCTGCATCAGGTGGTAATTCCACAGCGGCAAATCGAATAGTTAATGCAATAATCCCAGTTTGTGAAGCTGATTCGGGGATCATCCATCCACTCGATTTACCTACGAATCTGGGTTCATCTCAAATAAAAATCTGAAACATGCTTAAAGAATTGATGGGGTTGGGTTTTCTACCCCTAAATATCGAGCCAAAGATGCAGTAACCATATTGGGTATTGCGGGATTCGAATCTTCTTTCATAAACCCTGCATCCACAAGACGGTCACCAAGTCTTATAAAAATTGAACAAAATCTCATTGTGGCAAAGACTTCCCAATAATGAATGTCTCTAGTTTTCTCTCCCCTGAATCTTTCATAGAGAGAGATCATTTCTTCCCGATCGGGGTAACCCTCCATTCTTGGCACACCCATATCATCAAAGCTCATACGATCGAACATTAACCACCATCCTAGATCGGCCTCGTTGGGCAACAAGGAACACGCTTCCCAATCCAAAACCGCTGCTACCTCATAATTTTGCCAAATAATATTGCCTATTCTGGAATCACCCCATGAAAGACCCACTCTTTCATCTTTTGGGTCATTCACTTCCAGCCATTCAAATGCTTGACTTAAAACCGGATGTTCTCGACCTTTAAGCTCCGATTCGGAATAGTCTCGCCAAATATCGATCTGATTCTGTGTACTCGGATTTCCTATTCCACTTGGATCAAGCCACTGAAGGTCGGCATCCTGCCAGTTAATTGAATGGATTCCTGCCATTGTCCGTAGCCCATCTTCAACTAAAAGTCGCCTTTCTTCTGGGGTGGATGAATTCACCAAAAAACCTTCGACGGTATAACGAGGGTTGTCGCTTGGTATTTTGCCTTCGATGAAACTCATAGCGAAAAAAGATCTTCCAAGTGGTTCAAGATTCTCTTCGAACCTCAGTAATTCTGGTATCGGTGCAACTTTTTGTTCCGCTACAGTTTGCATGATTCGGTGCTGCAAATAACAAGATTTCTCTAGACCTCTCTGTTGCACGGGAAACATGCCGCCATCCTTTGGTTCAATGCGACCTACAAATTTTTCACTATGCTTTTTTCCTTCCAGATCCCATTCAGCTGTGAAAATAATAGTTTCGTTAGAAAATCCAGTTGCTACAGGAATATCCAGTTCAACGATTTCAAGGTTTTTAGCATCAGGTTTTTCTCCGGCAAGATACCCCTTTAAGGCGTTTTCGTAGCCTTCCTGATCAGTTGGCAACATCAGACAAACTTTCTGATAGAACTTTTCGAGCCACCTTTTCTCCTTCTTTAATTAAATTTGGAACATTTTCAAAATCAATATCTAAATCACCATCTGGATCTTGGAGACCAATATGTATAACTTTGACATTTTTTGGTACATCAGCCCATTCTTGGCGTGATAATTCAGCTGAAGCTGCACGAAATCCAACCATCATTAACGAAACAGCAGTCTGTTTTTCGGGTGGCAAAAATCCTGTTGCAACATCTAAAACAACGATTCTTGTTGGCTTTAAGGAAACCGCTTTTCTTAAAGGAATATTTGAAACCACACCACCATCTAGATGATAATCGCTGTCATTTAACTGAACCGCAGGTAAAAGCCCTGGAAGAGCTGCCGAAGCACGAAGCAAATCGACACTAGGACCCTTGTCCCACCAGTTGATTAGACCTGTCGAGGCGTTCGTAGTTCCTAAGTAAAACGGTATTTTTGTCTGACTTAAATCTCCCGTCGGAACATTGTTTTCAAGGAACTTTTTTAATTTTTCTCCTGTGTCGAAGCTTGGTTTACCTCTAAGTATCGATGTGATCCGTCGGAGAACATTTCCACTTATTGGTGGGTCTTCAACAATTTCAAGCCAGAGTTTCTCGAGTTCATTTGCTCGATTCAGAGTTGGGTCACATGCAAACCAGAAACCGTTAAGAGCTCCTATCGAAACACCTACTATCTCATCGGGTTTTATTTCTGCTTCACACAAAACCTTCAGCATGCCGATTTGTGCAGCTCCTCTAACGGCGCCACCTGAAAGAACAAAAACAGTTTTTGGCTTTCTTCTCGCAACCCAACTTGGTCGATTCGGAAACTTCATAGATGTTTATCAAGGTAGCTTGCTTAGTGCAGAAAATGCGATAAGAACTCATTTGTTTCTATAACGGTCGGAAAAAACAGCTATCACGGATGTGAATACAAAAAGCGCAACAAGAAAAACCGCAGTTCTTATTGCGATAAGTCCCGTGATACCCAGAATGATTAAACAAATTAATGCTAAAAAAGTTAAAAGATGGGAAGTTTTCATAATTTTTAAGAAAATTTATAATAAAGAAACACACAATTTGGAGAGATAGCTCGACTCTCCTTCTGAGCAACACAAGGATTGAGGAGTGTTATTTTTCTTTCGGCCATGCTTCACTCATGCGAGTCCAAGTATCGATAAGAGTTTCTGGTATTACTCTTGTATTAGCTGTAACAGTGGTGAAGTTTGTGTCTCCACTCCAGCGAGGAACTACATGCACATGCAAATGATTCGGCACTCCTGCACCAGCAGCCTCTCCCTGATTTAAACCTATATTTATACCTTGAGGAGAAAATACTGCCTGCAGTGTAGTGGTTGCATCTGTAACCATTTTCCACAAAGAGTCATGCTCTTCGCTGCTCAATTCGGCAAGAGTTTTAACTGGTCTTCTTGGAACAACCAGAAGATGTCCACTGGTATACGGATAAGCATTAAGTAAAAGCATAGTGTGTGCTCTTTTTTCTATAACAAAAGTTTCCTTATCTGGCAGCTGACTTTGATCAATACTTTCAAACAAAGTTTTTTCTAAATCGTCTTTATTATTTTCACTATTTGTGAAGGATAAATATTCCTTTCGCCATCCGGCCCACAAATTTTCTAATTTATTCAAATCCGCTTCTCCACTTCTTCATTTAAACGAAGTAGAAAATCTTGCACCAATAAACCTCGTTCAGGTTCACTGTTATTTCGGGTGTTGTCGGCAACAGTATTATTTCTTAGATCTTCATCCCCCACTACCAATAAATGCGGAATTTTTTCAACTTTGCCTGCTCTAACTCTTTTCCCAAGAGGCTCATCAGCAATATCTATACTGGCTCGAAAGCCTTCAGTTTCTATTTTGGCCAAAAGTGACTCTGCATAATTTTGGTGTTCTGCCGCCACGGGCAATATTCGAACTTGTTCAGGTGAAAGCCATGTGGGGAAAGCACCGGCATAATGTTCAATTAAAACTCCGATAAATCTCTCAATTGAACCCAATAAAGCCCTGTGTATCATCACCGGCTGATGTTTTGCTCCATCAGTTCCTATGTACTCAAGACCAAAACGTTCAGGCAGATTGAAATCCAGTTGAAGGGTAGTTAATTGCCAAGGTCGACCAATCGCATCATTTACATCCATGTCAATTTTAGGACCGTAAAAAGCACCCCCTCCTTCATCAATAATGTATGGAAGTTCTTCTTTTTCAAGAGCTTGTCTTAGACCTTCCGTAGCGAGATTCCATAGTTCATCATCACCCACAGATTTCTCTGCAGGTTTTGTTGAAAGTTTTGCTTGAAACTCTGTAAATCCAAAATCTCTCAGTAAAGAAAGACAAAAAGCTAAAAGAGAAGATAATTCTTCTGGAACCTGCTCACGGGTACAAAAAATGTGGGAATCATCTTGAGTGAATCCTCTACTACGAAGAAGTCCATGCACAGCACCCGAAAGCTCATATCTGTAAACAGTTCCAAGTTCAAAATAACGTGTTGGTAGGTCCCGGTAACTGCGTTGTGAACTTTTATAAACCATTACGTGAAAAGGACAATTCATTGGTTTCGGATAGTAGGTAGTTCCATCCATTTCCATAGGTGGATACATCCCTTCAGCATAAAAATCTAAGTGTCCACTAGTTTCCCAAAGAACTGATTTAGCTATATGAGGGCTGAACACAAAGTTATAACCACCATTTTCATGTCTATTCCGACTGTAATCTTCAATTACTTTGCGGATCAATGACCCTTTTGGGTGCCATACAGCTAATCCCGGTCCTAAATCTTCTGGCCATGAAACAAGGTCAAGTTCTGCCGCCAATCGACGATGATCTCGCTTCTCTGCTTCAATCAATCTCTCCAGATAATCCTCTAAATCCTTCTTACTGGCCCAGGCAGTCCCATATATACGCTGTAGCATCGGCTGCTTTTCATCGCCCCTCCAATACGCTCCAGCAACTTTTTGTAAAGCGAAATGGCCCAGCCTTCCAGTTGATGGGACGTGGGGACCTGTACATAGGTCAACGAAGTCTCGACCATTTTTGTAATAACTAATCGTCCCATCTGTAGAAGCTTCATTGGAAATTTCACTATCTATCTCGCCAGTTGAGACTCTTTCTATGATTTCTTTTTTAAATTTGTGATTTGCAAAAAGCTCTAAGGCTTCTTCAGATGGGATTTCATATCTTTCGAAATGCTGATCTTCTTTAATTATCTCGCGCATACGTTTTTCGATATTTATCAAATCGTCCTCTGTGAAAGTAGCTCCATCTGGAAGTTCGAAATCATAATAAAATCCATCTTTGATCGGGGGACCTATAGCGTAAGTGGCCCCGTCCCAGATACTAAGAACAGCTTGAGCTAGAACATGTGCAGTTGAGTGTCTCAAAACGTATAAACCATCTTCAGTGTCTGGAGTGATCACCGATACAGCATCTCCGTCAGAAAGTGATTTGCCCAAGTCTTTTGTTTCGCCATTGACATTTAAAGCTATAGCCGCCTTAGCTAAACTTCTGCTTACATCAGCTGCTAAATCTGTACCTGTAGAACCTTCAGGCAAAGCACGAGTTGACTCATCTGGGAGGGTAACTTTTATTTCAGCCATACAACGAGGTTAGCTAATTAGAGGGTAAACATTCAGTGTTTTAATAACTAGAAGCACTAAATGCCTATTTTTCTTCAATGCCTATAAATCGCAAAGCGGCTCTTGTTTTATATCGACTATTCAATTGAAGGATCACAGCGCTAAAAGCTTCAATAGCTGTCGCATTAGACAAACCTCCAGCATCTAAAGGTCGTATCCCAGGAATTTTGGTTAAAAGCTCTGAAGTTTCCTCTGTTGCCTTCTTATGGTCTGAACAGACCAGTACGTCGCTTTCAACATCTTCATTTAAATTACCTAATTCATTAGCTGGTACATGATGCATGGCAGCTGCAACATATGAGTTTTGTATTACAGATTGAACTGTCGCGGCCACCGATCCGCGAGGTGGAACTAAAGG
>Ga0206683_10001296_pt1 | contig 17454 bp, 23 predicted proteins | sample M280m12015metaG_FD_155483 | JGI IMG/M metagenome (GOLD analysis project Ga0206683, IMG submission 155483) | Ammonia-oxidizing marine archaeal communities from Monterey Bay, California, United States - M2 80m 12015 | ecosystem: Environmental > Aquatic > Marine > Intertidal zone | place: USA...
CTAACCTTCTTTTACACAATTCTAGGCTTAAGCGCTCTCTTAGGGGTGCTTGTGGTCACATTTGCTTACATTGAGAAGAACTTTAACACGAAAAACCAAAAAAACGAATGGAGAGACTAATGAAAACTAAAAAATTCAAAGTTGAGAATTATTGTGAAGCCCCTGCTTGTCTTGTCTGTGATGGCATATATAGCATTAAAGAGGGCGAGATAGATGTTCAAAGACTCACTCAGAAGCACAGATGTGCTAAATGTGGAGATATGATAATTTTGGATAGTGTGGATTTCCCACAAGTGAAAGCAAGAATTTTAGAGGAGATGAAATGAAAGATTCAACAATGAAAGATATAGAAGCCTTGGAGAAGGTACCACAAGCAGAAAAAGACACAAGGCACACAGAAAGACTATACCCTCCAGAGTTAGACAAGGCAATAGTGAATGAGAACCCCTTAACCTACTCAAGATCAAAGCTAATAAGCTTAATAGGTGAAGCTATAACGGCCGATTTAGATGTTATAAGTGATTACATAGATGAAGAAATTGCACCTTTGTTTAAATTAATTTAACAAAAAGTATTGACAAGTAATTTCAATTAGTTAGATTGTACTTATCAAACAACAAGGAGCTACACAATGGCACATTCAGATTTTCACAGAGTTAGCGAATCAATTTCAGTATTTCTTCATAATGGCAAATGGCGTGTTTTCGTAAAGGGTGACACCTTATATTCCCATAGTTGCCTATCTGAGGTTGAGGCTTTAGAATTTGCAGGGGGGTTGATACAATGAACAACAAACAACTAGACCACCTAAAGGCACTTGTAAAAGCCCAAAGGGAAGCACTACCAAAGCGTAAAACATGGACTCAGTTAATGGCTGAGGTTGGAACCAAATAGAGATAACGAGTCGCAACTATGAGCTGACAGAGTTTGCTTATAGATGTAGTTATCGTTTCGGCTGACAAAGCAGGGAGATGGAAAACATGAAAAGAATAAAATTAACTAAGAACGATATTGATATGTTAGACGCATTAAGACACAGCCCAACAATACCTGTTGAATGGAGAGTTAGAATCTCAAAAATCGTAAATAATTCAGTGGGTTATGGGTATGAAACAAAAGAAGCTGAACGATAACTGAGGGCTAGAAAGCGTTTTAATGCTTTTTAGGTAGAGTTATCACACAAACAAAAAGGAGCGCACCAAACAGGGTTACGCTCCTCATCTCAAACCGCTAAGAAAGAGAAAACAACATGGACAATAGGATAGAACATTTTAAGACCACATTGCGGGGTTTAATATTAGCAACACTTACAATGAATTTGTTAGAAAACTTTGAAATAGCCACAATAGGCTACTCTATGATAATCTACGCTATGACAATGAAAGCGTTTAATGTGGGCATTAGGAGGTTGGAAAATGCCTAAACTCTTGGCGAATATCCAAGACCAAAAACTCTACCTAGACCAAGACTATGAGAGCTATGAAGCCCTTAAGGAATTGGATGGGAAAAGGGTAGAGGTTACGATTAAGGAATTTAAGAACACACGATCAAACAGAGCCAACAGATACTACTGGGGTGTAGTAATCCCAAGCGTATTCAAGGCTTTTGCTGAGGTGGGTATTAAGCTAGTGAATCACGAACAAGGTCACGAGGCTTGCAGAATCAAATTCCTAATGGAAGAAATACAAGTGGGTGAGGAATCTTTCAGGGTTCCAAAATCAACCTCAAGAATGAAAACAGACGAGTTCGCAAACTACATCTTTGTAGTAGTGGACTATCTAAGGGAGTACTATAATTTTGTAGTGCCAGAACCGAGGAAAAAATTTTGAAGCTCCACTTCTTACCCATCTTTGAATACGACCCCACAAAAGACGCTCACAAGGTTCTAGGCTATCCAAAAGACAACGGAAAGATAATACCTAGCCTTGTGTGTGTTTACAAGTGGAGTACAGACGAGGAGGGGAGGCAAATTTGGCATAAGCTACGAGGCAAGCAGTGGCGTTTATCGGTTCCTCCTGCTTCCTTCTGTGATGTGCCACGCTGTGAGTTCGTGAAGTTCAGAAAACCCACAAAAGAAAAGATTGCAAGCCTAAACGTAGCCGAGGCGATGCAGTACGTTAAAAGAAGTGAAGAGTTACAAGATAGAGTGACAGAATTTATTAAAATGGAATTAACCAAACAATTTTATGAGGAGTAACATGGAGAGTGTAGCGGAGTTCTGCAAAAGAACACGATCAACAAAGCAAAGAGTGTCAATTTGGATTCAGCGTGGCGACCTAATAGCAGAGAAAAAAGGCGGTGTATGGGTTCTTCTAGGATTACAGGCCAAGCCCACACCAAAGAAACGAGGCAAAGCCAAGGTTACAGGCAAAGCTTTTGGAGTGGTTAAGCAATACGATACAGAAGGAAATTACATAAAAAGTTTTGACTCTATAAAGCAAGCCTCAAGGGAGTTAAACCGCTGTGGCTCTGCTATAAGTAGGGCTTTGAATACAGCAAGTAGAACCGCTTATGGGTACGTTTGGAAGAGAGAAGAAAGTTTGTCTAATGTGAACAAAAGTATTGACAAGTAATTTCATTAAACTACATTTAAGAACATCAAACAACGCTTAGGAGCAAAACATGGAAACAATACAAGAAATTAACGAAGTGGTAGAAACATTCAAAGCTAAGGGAATGGATAAGGCGCTAGAGTTAATTAACGGATTCTTGAAAGATGGTGGGGAGGCTCACGACCTTGCTCACGATATTGTAGAGATGATAGAAACATTCAAACTTGGTGATTCTGTTAAAACTCTTGAATCTAAAGTTGATAACTTATTTGATGAAGTACAAAGAGAGTACAACTATGAGGAAGCTTCATGCTTTGAACAAGAAGAAGCTGAAAATATCTACGGAATTTTGAAGCCTTACACAGAAGATTTATACGCAGTTATTGAATGTAATCACGAGGTTATTAAATGACTAGCGTACTAGCAACATCAACAGGGGGGAAGAAAAACACCCCCCTTCTTTCTGAACACATTGCAGAGCTACACTTAGCAAACGAGCAGGACGAAGAAAGACGATACGAAGCCCTAGAATACTGCTTCATGGATATAATGACTTGTTTTAGTCGTGAGTTCCTAAACTCAAGGGATTCTGTAAACGATACACGCAAGATTTTTGTGCGCCAAGTGAGGGACTTTAGAAGCCTTGTAAACAAGTTTCCTTACTTCACAGCAGATACAGGTGTAGATGTTCCAATTATCCCACCAAACAGCTATGAGAGTCTTATAAGCGTACTAGCTCAAGCCGATGCAATAAACGAGCGCAAAGCAGGCAAGAAGACAAGCAGATTCATAAATGGTAAAGAGATTGAGATTGATCCTCACGCCATGATGAAAAATGCAGGGTACGATATTGACGAGGGTCTAGGGCTTGACCTAAAAGAAACCCTTGAAGATATCGGCCTAATGGAAGTGGTAGAAAATCACCACGCAGTAAAGGCAGTCAAAGCTAAAGATGTCTATCTTGGCACAGCTAAACGTGAACAACCTAAGAGTATATTTTTAGATGGTTCAAAAACCTTTAACCCCACAATGAGCCTAGATGGGTTAATGTGATAACGCAGTGACTGTATATTTTGTTGTGAAACAATGGAATATATAGTTTGTTATGATTCGTAAATATTACCGATTTTCATTTATTTTCATTTTCTTTATAAAAACCCTTTGAATAACCTAGAAATAGGTTATCTTTGTTATAACAAGGGAGGGCAATGTAGCCCACTTGAACAAAAGAGATTATTATGAAAACATTTAAAATTTTAAATCACCTTGGCGACACTCAAAAAACAATCAAAGTTAAAACTATTGAAGAAGTTGAAGACGCTATTTACGAATTGAGAAACTATCACGGTTTTATGATGCAATACACCTATGTTGAAGTTAAATGAAAAAGGGGCTTTAGTTAGCCCCTCGCTTTTAACTTCATTTATAAGCTCTGAATATGGGATTAAGGTTGATATAAAAGTTTTAGAAAATAGGAATGTTATCAAAGTTTATAATCATTTAAGCCTCTTTAGTATCATAGGTAAGATAAGAAGGAACTTTGATTTTTCAGTACACCACAAAAAAGAAAATAATGAGTATTTAATAGTGCTTGAAAGGTTTGTTAATGAGTGAAATTATTGAATTTTATAGTTGTCTTTGGTCTAGTGGATGGAAACTTTACTGGAAAGGTCGTTTGTTGGTTATTCTAATAACTATTATACTGCCGATAGCTATGTTGTGGGGTGCGTTTTCATTAGGGGCTAAATTTGGATAAAGAAGAGTTTAGGGCAGTATGCGACCTCTTTGGAGGTCAAACCGCCACTTCAAGACTTTTAGGGCTTGCAAGCTCTAGGAATCTAAGGAAAGTAATAAAAGGGGATTTAAAAGTCCCTAGTCATTGGGTTGAAAAACTCAAACTTCAATCCCTAGAGAAGGTCAAGGAATTACAGCGATTCTATGAATCATAACGCTACTGAGCTTAAAAGCGTGCTAATGCTTTTAAACGAAAGTTATCTTTTCGGCTGACAAAATAAGGAGCGGAAAATATGGAAATAGATATAGAGGATGCAATAGACAGACTTAATTGTATGTCAAAGGAAATATTGATTGATGATTCACTGAAGAAAATGAACCCAATCTTGGCTGACTCAAGGCGACAAGACAAAGAGCTTTTGCAAAATCTCATACCCCTTGTACGAGCTGTTGGAAACTTAGAAGCAGAAGCTGAACGATAACTTTACGAGTATATAAGCAGTAGCGCCTCACGGATAGTCAAGGATTGGGAGAACCTAGTCGGCTATTGCTTATATACTCTGTTATCATCTGTGTTAAACGACGAAAGGGGAATTTATGAGAAAGTTAAGGAAAATCTGTGGTAATTGTACGGACTATAACAAAGAGCAAGGTATCTGTAATATAAGATTCACTATACAAGAAGACCACAAAACACTAAAACCAATGAAGCGAACACCCACGGAGAAAGGTTGTTCTGCATTTATAAATAAGCATTGATGATAACGTTACGTGACTATATGCAGTCACTTTAAATCAAAATTTACAGAGATTGCATATAGTCTCTGTTATCGTTTCGGCTGACAAATAAAGGGAATGGGAATTATGGAAACATTTATTTGGTGCGTATGTATGGCAAGTCCACTACTCTCCTTAGTTTACTTGATATACCTAGAAGAGTCTCATAAGCGATGGCTGACAAGATACGAGGTTAAAAAAATGAAAGATGTAAACTGGGTGCAGAACGAACTATACACTTGTGACGACTGTGCTAATGATTTCTCATTGGGTACAATGAGAGGGAATCACCAACATTTGCAGTGCGAAGAGTGCTACAGAAAGCCAAGTAAGGGTGAAATAGAAGCTGAAAGATAACGCATTGTATAAGGTGCGTTTTAATGCACTTTATACGTTGTTGTGCATAGTACGGATTATTAACAGATGAATTAAATTATGGAAAAGAATAAAATATATTTGGGTGATTGCTTGGAGTTGATGCCGAAGCACATAGAAGATAAATCAATAGATATGATTTTTTGCGATTTACCCTACGGAACTACAAAAAACAAGTGGGATAGTATTATTGATTTAGATAAACTATGGGAAGAATATAAAAGAGTAATTAAAGATAATGGTGCTATTGTTCTTTTTGCTCAAACGCCATTTGACAAAGTATTAAGCGTAAGTAATTTAGATATGTTAAAATACGAATGGATATGGAACAAAAAAAGACCGACAGGCTATATGAATGCAAATTATGCACCAATGAAACAGCACGAAAATATCTTAGTCTTTAGTAAAAAAAGTGCATGTTATGTTAAGGATAAAAAAAGTGCTATGAATTACTATCCACAAGACCTGAAAGCGGTAAACAAGAAAATAAAAAGAACGGCACAGAACGGAAACTATGATCCTAACCATTACGACTTGGAAAGTGTGCAAAAATTTACTGGTTATCCCAAAAGCATAATTGAATTTAGTACAGAAACAGGGTTGCACCCAACACAAAAACCATTAGAATTAATTGAATATATGATTAAGACCTACACAAATGAAGGAGATTTGATACTTGATAACACTTGTGGAAGTGGAACAGCTGGAAGAGGTGCTAAAAACCTAAATAGAGATTACATAATGATGGAACAAGACGAAAGGTACTACAAAATAGCTTGTAAAAGGCTAGAAGATTAGTATTATGCACAACTACAATATATATTCACCTATCCAATAGATAGGTAGATATAGCACACCAAATAAGGGTATATTGTGCACTTCCACCCAATACGCACAAAAAAACCTATAATTTGTGCATGGAGAAACTAAAACAATTCATAGACAGTTTACTAAGCCTTGAGCGTGTATTCCCAATAATCATATTCACCCTCACTCTCTTAACCTTGATTGCTTACATAAGGGTGAGGGAGTGGGATGACTGCATACTTCTTGCAGGTATAATGTTAGTGGCTTATAGTTGGGCATTTCCTTAAGGAATTTACTATCTTTATCATATACTTAGGAGGTATATAATGAGCAGACAAATCGGAGAAGTCTACAATAGGGACGGAGTAATACACACCAAAAAAGAAAATTTAAAATTCTATTGGATGTTAGAGAGTATTAGCCAAGACCTTTGGGAAGAAATCCCCCAATACCTATACTATGCCCTAAATAAGTTTGAAGAAGAGAGGGAATCATGATGAATGTTGATAAACTAGCAATCTTCCTTTTTGGAATGGTGACATCAAACACAATGTTCGCAATTCTGTTCTATATCGGATATATAGAGGTGGCTAAATGAAACTATCACAGATTATACTAGAAGAGTACCAAGAAAACTCAAAACGAATTATAAAAGTTTATGAATCCTTTGAAGAAGAAACTCAAGAAATGGTACTAAAGCATTTGAGAGGTGAATATATTCGTTTATTGGGTGTAGCACCAATCCTCACCCAAGCCTACAAAGACGCTCTATACATGGAGGGGGAGATAGGAAAGGTTAAAAAGTCTGAATCCGTACTACAAGAGTGTACAGAAGAATGGTATAAGGCGTGCAATATAAGTGGACAAACAACAAAAGAGTAATAAGATGAACCCAGAACGAATTGAATTAATGGCGTGTGAGATAAGAGACGCTTTAAAAAAGGTAGGAAAGAAGTATAAGCTTGAAACCTACCAACTACTAATCCTATCTAAACAAGTGATAGATGGAACCATAAGAGCACAAAGTGGTGCTGAACACCTAGAAGAGCTTAATGAAACCGCAAAGGGGTATTTAGATGACTAAAGACAATATAAGAATAAACGAACTAAGAGAAAAGTTAAAATGTTCAGATGAAGTTAAACATGAATTAATTGAATTTATGTTGTATCTACAAGACAGTTATAACGATGTAGGGATAGAGAATCCACTATTCTCTTCTTGTTGCCCTGAGACAGCTGAAAATGAAGTTGATAAGTTCTTAATATACCAAGCAACAGAGATTTTTGTTCATGAAAATGGACGTTATCCAAACGAAAATTAACTATATTTAAAACGTATTCAAGCAAACCACTGTCTAGGGTTTTTTGAGTATGTCTGATTTGCTTTGACTCTACCAAAGACAGCAAATCTTTTTGTGAATGGGGGGCTGTAATGTTTAACGCGTCATACATTAATAGCATCCAATAAAAAAGGGCGAGTCTTAACCGACTTGCCTTTTTTACGTTTTTAAGATACCTTTAAGTAAAAGCAACGTGGGGAACAACCCACGGCGAACCGAGAGGCTCAAAGATGGATGAAGAAGAATTAACACCACTAACACCAAAGCAAAAGAGATATTGCGATCATTACTTAAGTAACGGATTCAATGGGACACAAGCGTGTATAGATGCTGGATATAGCAAAAGCAACGCACGAACACAAAGTGCGCAAAACTTAGCAAAACGCAACATTGCAAGTTATATAGATGCTAGGAAGCTAAAAGACGCTAAAAACCTAGGTATAACAAGGGACACGCTACTTCAAGACATTAAAGATATAATGAGTAACGCCCAAACAGATGGACAGCATTCCGTGTGTATGAAGGGTGTAGAGCTTATGGCCAAAATGTTAGGTCTTAACGAACCTGAGAAGGTGGAAGTTAGCGGTGGCATTGTCGTAGAGTCTGAGCCTGCTTTCTAAATGGGTTCAACCTTTGAAGTAGCAAGCCCCAAGTTCAATCCTCTCTTTACTCTCAAAAACCCTGAGACAGGAGAGAGACCCAATCACATAGTATTGCCAGGTGGTAGAGCCTCGGCAAAGACCGTTTCTGCTTCACTTGCTGTCATCTATCACATGAGGAATAAGAGGCTTTACAAGTTAAAGCGTGGGCTTAGGGTGGTAGTGGCTAGACAATTTGGCTCCTCAATTGATGAGTCTTTTTGGAGTGAGCTTGAAAACGCTGCAACTCTTATGGGTGTTTGGCATGAGTTCACGTGGGGTAATAAGGTTATTACCCACAAGCCAACGGGATCAACGATAACAAGTATTGGCCTTGAGAGAAACAAAGGTAACATTAAAGGTCTTGCACAAGTTGACTTGGTTGTTGTGGAAGAAGCTGCTTATGTTACAAGTGAGAGTATTGAAACCCTAGTACCTACGATAAGAAAGAATTTTTCTGTCATCATGTGGCTGTACAACCCAATGAATAGGAATGATGCAGTCGCTCAGAAGTTTGTTGAGTGTGAGACACCCTACCCGAAAACCCTAATTATTGAAACCAATTGGAGAGATAATAAGTTCTTAAGTGAGAGGGCAATAGCAGATAAAGACGCTTTAGAGCTTGCAGACCCAATAGCTTTTAGGAACGTGTACGAGGGCGAATACATGGGAGCAGAGGACAATGTATTAATCAAACCTGTTGTTATAGATGAAGCTCGTAAGTGCAACCCTGTTCGTAATGATAGCCTTAAAATCACTGCAGGCTTTGACGTGTCGGGAATGGGGAAAGATGTAAGCGTCATTGTTAGGCGCCGAGGTAAAGAGATTCTAAGTGTACACAAGAAAGCCAAGGGTAACACTCAAGAGATGACCGATTGGGCGAAACAAATATACGTCTCTCATGGTTGGGATATTGTTGTTGTAGATGCTACGGGATCAAGCGGAGTCGCTGACAACCTCCACATGTGGGGTAATGCTAACAGAACATTTCAAACCATTGCATGGATGGCAAGTTGGAAGAGTAGAGACCCAAATAGGTATGCTAACGCTCGTACTGAATCTTGGTGTATAATGAGGGATTGGCTTAAGACAGGTGGAAGCCTTGACAATGATAAGTGTTGGGATGAATTAAGTAACATCACATTTGTGTACAAGGATAGGGAACAAGTAGCATTAGAGAGTAAGAAAAAACTAGCTAAGAGTCCTGATGAACCAGACGCTCTAGCAATGAGCCTTTGGGTTCCTGATGAGGCTAAAGTAGTCACAATAGCAAAGCCTATAAGAAGAGGTGGCGGTTTTATTGGTTAAAATGTTATATTAGGGTTATAATGGAGAAACTATGAAGAATTTACATGATGACAAACTGAGAGTTTTAGAGTCTGCTTGGAGTAGTACATACTCATTAATGGCTAACGATTTCACCTTTGCAAGTGGTGGTGAGGGAATGTGGGAACCAACCTTGCATGCTAGTAGGGTAGGCCAAGACATGACCAACATTTCATTACCAATGATACCGCCTTACATTGACAAGGTCGTGAGCGGTGTGAGAATGTCGCCTCCTTCAATGGCTGTTAAGACTGAGAACCAAGAACTGCAAGAGCTTGTTAATGGTGTGATTCGTGGTATCGAAAAAGCATCCACCGCCTCAAGTGCTTATGTTGGCGCTATGAAGTGTGCAGTTACTGCGGGGCTCGGTTGGATATTTTGGGCTGTAGAAGAGGAGAATGGCCTTCCTGTTCTAAGGCTCAAGACTACGACTGACCCAACCGCAATAATGATAGACCCATTGAGTACGTACCTAGATGGTAGGGATGCTCAATACGCTGTTAATTGTGGTCACATGGATAAAGACCAAGCCATTGCAACGTATGGAGAGGAAGCAGGGCAAGGCTCTGACATGCCTTTCAGCTCTAAAATGACATTCAATATCCCTAGCTCTGCTGTTCTTGATTGTATATGGTACATAAAAGAAGAGGGTGGGGTTAGAATTACACGCATGGTAGGTAATCACAAAGCGTACGACCAATTCTTTGAAGGGGTGGAAGGGCTTCCAATTGCTCCCGTTATTGGTGAAGAGTTGTTAGGTGATGTAGATAGAAGATACTCGGGGCTTATTGCTCGTGGTAGAGAGATAAATGAGAGCCTTAACCTAACAGCTTCTAATATTATGATGCTTGTGGCTTACGCTCCTAAAACTCCTTTTGTTGTAGATGAAAAAGGGATTGAAGGGTATTCAGAGTGGGCGACTGCAAACTCAGAGAATCACGCTTACCTTAGAAGTAGAACAATTGACCCTACAACTCAACAACCTATTAACGCACCTTACCGCCTAGATAATACAGCACAAACACAGGGCCTTCAAAGTGTAGCCGATTGGTTACAAAGCTTACTAGGTCGCACTAATGGCATAAGTGATGCCTCTCTAGGTGGGCTTGAAACTGCTATGGAAAGCGGTAAGTCAATCATTGCACGTATGGAGCAAGCAGAAACAGCCACAGCCATGTATGTTGATAACCTAATGAGCTCAATCACACAGCTTGCTAGAGTTGGCCTACAAATGATGCCTATCGTTTATAATGATATGCGTAATCTAGTTATAATTGATGAATACGGACAAAGCTCTAGGGTAAATGTTGATCTCGGCATGATAATGACACCTGAGATTGTGCAGATGCTTGATGTGGAAATCGGAGCAGGGCCACACATGGAAATGAAACGCAAAGCTTCAAGCCAAGCACTTGAAACAATGGTTACAGCACTAGGGCCAGAGCGTGGAATTGGACTTATGGACATTTGGGCAGATGCTCAACCGCTTAGTGATAAGCAACGCATTAAGAAACGCATGGAGAAACTTCTACCGCCTGAGCTACAAGAAGAGGAAGAAGGTGATTTACCTCCTGAGGCTATGGCAATGATGCAAGAAGCAGAGCAAGCACTAGCACAGAAGACACAAAATATTGAGGCTCTTAAAGGTATGATTACCCAACTACAAGCTAAGGTTGAGAGTCAAGAGGTGATAGCAAAAGTTGAACTTGAAAAAGCTAACATCTCAGCTCAAACTAAAATTGTTGATAGGCAAATGCAGAACTCTAATAAGAAAGAAGTGGAGCTTATTAAGCAAGGTTCTGAAAACCAAAGGCTATCGGCAAAGCTCACAGCAGACGAGCAGAGACAAGTTGATGACTTCACGGCTGACCTTATCAAGCAGAAGCAAGAGGCTATTCAAAGCGTTAAAAGTGATGTAATTACAGAGGGAATTGAACAAACTGCAAGGATTCCGCAGTATTTACAAGATTAATTAATATATATTTAAGATACACGGTGCTAACACGAGAGTGCCGTGTATTTATTTTTTACTCGTGGGATAGGGGCTTAAATGTCTGATATTAAAGATTTAATTACAGTAACAGGTAGTAACGAGGTAGCTCCCGAAGCTCCAGTTGCTGAGGTTAAAACCGAAACGTCTTTAACTGCCGAAGATGTGGGAAATACAGAAGGGCTGGCTGTGGGTACTCCTGACCCCATCATTAAAGAAGATGAAGCAAAAAGTACGGAAGAAGAGGTAGCTCCTGAGACTCCCGAAATAAAAAGCAAGGAAGAAAGACGAGAAGATGGATCAAAGGTTGGACGCAAGATAGGTAAGCTTAACAAGGAAAAAGCTAAGGAAGCTCGCAGAGCAGACAAAGCAGAAGCTGAGTTAAATGAACTTAAAAAGCGTTATGCTGATTTTGAAAAAGCAAAGGGTGAACAAGATTTAGATTCTATGAGTTTTGACGATAGAGTTGCCAAGGTAGCAGAACAACGCTATGAAGAGTCCGCAATGAAGCGAGAAGCCAAAGAGCTTCAAGCTGAAATCGGAAAAGTTCATGATGACAATTGGAAAGCTGATGTTCAAGCCTTTCAAGAATCGCATCCTGACTATGATAAATCAGTAAATGGACTAGAGAACAAGATACCTAGAGAAATTGCTGAATCAATTAGAGGCATGGGGCGCAAGGGGGTTGAGGTTGCTTATAATCTTTCAAAAGATGAAGATGCAATCAGACAACTTTCAACCGCTTCACCGATGAACTCGGCAATGATTCTTTTCGGCTTACAACAGCAAGGTAGCCCCGTGGTGCAACCTAGCGTAGAGACACCGCAAGAGACCGTAAAGGCTCCTGTACAAGCAACGCCAAGCACTAGCTTGACACCGCAACAACAAAATAAACCCCGAGTCAAACACCCCTCTCAATTAGGTATGAATGACTTCATAAAACATAGGCTTGAAGTAGGCACTCTAAGAAGGTAGCCCAAGCCAAAAGGAAAATATGGCAGATTTTATCGCAATTAACTCCATGCTTGCTAAGAACGCTCTAGCAGTCATGCACAACGAATCAGTATTCCCGCGTACAATTGACAACCAACTTAAAGACCAATTCGGCTCAGAAGCTTCAAACGGTTACAAGACAGGCACAGCAATTGCAATCAATCGTCCTGCTCGTGTTAAGTCTACGAATGGTGCAGACCTTACGGTTGATGCTGATGGTAATCCAATTACTATCAACGACTTTGTGGAAGACCCAATTACGTTCCCAATGGACAACAAATACAGCCGTTTAAAAGTGGCTCATGAGTTTGACACAATGCAACTACAATTAGAGCTTACTAATGAGAAGTCACGCTATGGTGATCCTCAAGGTATGCAACTATCCAATGACTTAGAGCGTAAGATGGTTCGTGAGTCTCTTGTAGGTGTTCAGAATGGGTTTATTGCTGTTGGTACTCCTACAGCTACAATCAGCGTAGACGATGTTCTTAATGCTCAGGCTACACTTGACTCATTGACTTGTCCAATGGCTAACAGAACAATGTTAATCCCACCTTTTGCAAGAGCTCAATTGTCTGGTCAAAACGCGACATTGTTTACACCAACAACTAACGAAGCTATCGTTAAAAAAGGTTATATCAATGAGTATGCGGGCGCATCTATGCACTCGTACAACATGCTTCCTGCAATCTCTATCCCTGCTATTGCGGGCTCTGCTTCTGTTACTTCAAATGTTACTGATGGTGCGAATACTGTAACCGTTACATTTGGTGCTCAAGCGGGTAACAAAATCTTTCCTGCGGGAACTATTTTAACATTTGTTAACAATGCACGTGTAAACCCTGAAACTCGTGAGAGTATCGGAACAGACTACACATTCACAGCTAAAGAGTCATTCACTGTTCTTGCAGCGGGTGGTAATGTTGCTATCACTATTGACGATTCAGCTAAGATTTATGGTGAAGATGACAATGGAGCGCGCCAAAACATTGTTACACTACCTCTAGCGGGTGATGTAGTGACTATCCTTGGTGCAAGCACAACAGACAATAACGCAACAGTGTTTGATCGTGTACTTATGTATAACGAAATGGCATTTACTGCGGTATGCTTACCACTTAGAACAGACCTAGAGGGTGCAAACGCTCAACGTGCTGACTACGAGGGTATGTCTATCCGTGTTGCGACTCAATACGCAATTGGAGACGATAACCAAACTACTCGTTTTGATGTTTGGGGTAAGGCAATTTCTCAGCGTCCTGAGTATTCAGTAGTTATTTTCGTACCTAAAGCATAGGTTTTAGGGTTACATTTAAGAGGGTAGGGTTTAGGCTCTACCCTTTTTCAATATCAAGGGGTATTTATGACAGAATTAGACTTAGAAACACCAAAGCCAAAAGCTAAACCAAAAGCTCGGGAGCTTGGACTTGTGACAATTGTATCAAGATGTAAAAAGCACAGTATGAAATTAATGGAAGGTTCTAGGGAAATAGAGAATCTACTATCCCACGGTTGGAAAGTTAAGAAGGGTAAATAATGGCTAATCCTACAGCAAGGGCTTTGATAACAGATGCCTTTCAGACAAGCGGTATTAGGGGGCTAGGCCAAGCGGTTACAAATGAAGATACTGCTGTGGGTCTTAGATACCTAAACCTTCACCTAATCCCACAACTTAGACTACAACGCCTTTGGTCTCCTTGTGTTACTGAGTACACATTCACAAGTATAAACAGTAAAGAGCGTTACAGCGTTGGGTTTGCTGACCCTATACCAACTAATCCACAGCCCGACATTATTGTTAACCAAGAGATTATACAAATTTTACAAGGTCAAGTGAACGTTAGTAGCGTGTGGGTTCCCCTTAGACAAATATCACCCGAAGATTATTACCGTATGACTCGAAACGATTCAATAACAAATATACCTTCACAATTCATGTACAACCGAACACGTGACCCATTTGATGAGCTTGTATTTGCTAACCCAACTCTAGCAGGGTATGAGGTACGATTAGCGGTCAATGGAGAGGTTAAGACTTACGCACTAGACGACACGGTTGATTTACCAAGTGGTATGTATGTGGCATTGCTCTATGGCCTTGCTGAGTTAATAGCAGACTCTTACGGCCTTGCTGAGAAGTCTATGAGTTTAAACGCTAAGTTCTCAAGTGCTTTAATGCGTATTAAAGATGTTACAGGTGCGCCTGTTCCTAAACTCAAGGTGAACACTGGCCGTAATAGGTATGACGTTACTTCTGACGCGGTAGTATCTTCAAATGGGGGGATTTAATGCAACAGCCCCAAATGGCTCCTTGGATTGGCCCCAATTATAAACTACAAGGTAACTCAATGGCCTCAAGAGAGGCTATAAACTGCTTTCTACAAAGTGGAGAGGGTAAGGCTAAGTATGGTGAGTTATTAATCGGAACACCTGGCACGGCCTTACTCTCTGACCTTGAAACAATAGTTGAGACTTCCGAGGCTTCTTGTCGTGGTTTGCATCTCACAGGGTCTAGCCCTTATGCAGGCGGTAATCTTTACTGGGTTTACGGCTCAAAACTTGGCTACACCTACAAGGATGAATTAACAGGGGATTTAGTTAATGTATCTCTTTACGATATTGGACTAGATACTAAGCGTGTGTCAATTGCTGACAATGGGTTTAGTGTTGTTGTGGCTACAGGTCAATCAATGTACACTGTAGACATCTTCACGGATGTTGTAGAGGATATTACATCTAGTTTGCCATTCACAGAGCCTTTGCAAGTTAAGTTCTTACTAGGTCGCTTGTATGCTATCACAGGAGACCCCTCAATAGTTGCAAATGATGACTTAGGGGATGCGATAAAATCAAACCTTATTTGGTATTCAGAACTAGCAGACGCTAAAACGTGGGATGGCCTTTCCTACATCCCTGCTGATTTATCAAGTGATCCTATCACGGCTATTGATGTTAGACAAGGTGATTTATGGGCGTTCGGAACAAGAACCTATCAAATATTCACAACAACCGCAGACCCTGACCAGCCTTTAGCTTATACAAGTGGCTCGGGTACTTACATTGGAGTTGGTGCTCCTGATACTGTAGCGACAATTGGGAATAATATCTTTTGGCTTGGCTCTAATGCAAGCGGTAGGAATATGATATTCCAAGGTGCAGGGAATGGCTCCTCTCGTATCTCAGACCATGGAGTAGAGGACGCACTAGAAAGGCTTGCAGACCTAGCAGGCTCGGCCTATGGTTTTAGCTATCAAGATGGGGGGAATCAATTCTATTGCGTTACTATACCAAGCGGTAACTTTCAGTTTGAAGGTAGCACGGAGTTTTCACATGGAGAAACACACACCTACAACACTTTGACAGGCCAATGGCATAGAAGTGCTTCACGAGAACCTTTAACAGGTGAAATCCAAGCGTGGCAACCTTTGTTTTCTGCTTTTGCGTGGGGTAAAATAGTTGTGGGGAATCTTTTGTGGCCTGCACTTATGGAACTTAGGAATGACACCTACACTGACTACGACCCAACAACACCCGATAAACGTAAACCTTTACTTAGGCGTTACATGGGGCCTGTTATGTTTACGAATCTGCAAACCTTTATTTGTCACGAGTTTACATGGGATATTCTACAAGGTCAAGCACCATTAAACGGTCTAAGTTCAGACCCTAAGGCTCAACTAGAGGTGTCTTATGATGGGGGCAATACGTTTGGTTCATTAATACCCGCCTCACTACAACAAACAGGTCATTACTCGGGGATTCTTAAATGGATTGGTCTTGGTGCTAGTCGTGCATTCTCCTTTAGGGTTACAATCACAGAAGATATGCAGTTTCAAGCGGGGCAACCTTATACACGTTATGAAGTAAGTAGGTTACCTTAATGGCTAAGTTCTATACTTTCCCTAGTCATTCAATGCTTGAGCACGTTGATGAGTTTAATAAAAAGATTGACGACAAAGAGCATTTAATGACTCAAGGATGGAACCAAGCATTCTCAGATATAACAGCAATACTAGCGGGTAAGTGGATTAGAACAGCACCAACCAAGGAAGCTAAAAGTACTTGCTCTTGGACTCCTTGGAGTGCTAATGTGTTTGTAGAGTTTGATAATTCTCAGGAGTACACCTTGAAAATGCCTAAGGCTTATAAGGGAATACTCCAAGTTTTGACAAGTGGACTCATTCATAAAGAGTATATCTTAGTGGATGGTTTAAGTTTTAATTACACCGCTGATGCGGGTGATATACTTCAAGGTGCATTAAGTACTAAGAAGTAGTATATTTAAGGTATAAGGAGTTAATTATGGGTATTTTTTCAAGTGGTGCTAATCTTATTATGGGTGACACTATAAGAGATGAGAATCGTAAAGCGATTAGAGCACAGCAACAAGGGTTAGAAGATGCCCAAGCAATCGGTAACGAGTTCTACGGTGGACAAATAGACGCTTACGGCCAAGACGCTCAAAACTACGGTGGTGATTTAGCTCAGTGGCGTGAGGCTCAGACTAGAGAATTACCTCAAATGGATCAATTTAATAGTGAATTGGATATAGATAAGCATCTAGACCCTTATCAAGACTATGTACAAGACCAATCTGCAAAGGCTATTGAACAAAGTGCGGCCGCTCAAGGTGGTATGTTCTCGGGTAGTGGTGCAACAGCCAAAGCTCTACAAGATAGAAGCCAACAGATTGCAGGGCAATTTAGAGACAGAGCCACTGATTTAGCAGTAGGTGAGCGTAAGTTTGGATATAATGACTTCCTTAACCGCTTTAAAACAGAGCGTGAAAATGATGCTCTTGAGATGCAAGGTTACGGAAACCTTCTAAAACAAAGTGGTCAAGCTCGTGACAATATGTTTGGTGCTCAAGGTGGACAAGCAAATCTAGGAATGCAAACAGCACAAGGCCAAGGACAATTAGA
>Ga0206683_10001298_pt1 | contig 17424 bp, 11 predicted proteins | sample M280m12015metaG_FD_155483 | JGI IMG/M metagenome (GOLD analysis project Ga0206683, IMG submission 155483) | Ammonia-oxidizing marine archaeal communities from Monterey Bay, California, United States - M2 80m 12015 | ecosystem: Environmental > Aquatic > Marine > Intertidal zone | place: USA...
TGCCAGGATCAGTTCTCAGATCGGCAAAACCGACAGCGATAATTTCTGTTTTTATCTCTATCCGCTGAGGATTAGACGTGAAATTGCCATCACTTTGTTGATGATGAATGTGCAATTCCCTTCCGATGTTAGGATCGAAGTGAGCGAAAATAATGTCTTTGGCACCATCTCCGTTGACGTCTTCAGTAATTAGTTGGTCCCAATTGTTCTCTCTGTTGAGCTCGAAGGCGACGTAATTATTTTGAGCAAAACCTGCAGGCGCAAGTACAGCGCTAAACAATATTAGGAGTCGTTTTAAAGCTTTGAAATTACTTATTGCCAACATTGTCTTGTGAGATTTTTATAAGTTGCATTGCATACCTGGTTGCGTCTAATTATGCCCAATTTTACTCATTTAGTTCAGTAAGTTCGCCGTAATCGCTAGTAATATTAAAAAGACCTAAAATACTATGTGATCGCTCACCCTCCATTCGGGAGTAGCTGTAAACTGCAAACAGCCACAAATCCAAAAGAGAAAATGATTCGCTAGCGGGGTTTAATACAGATTCGTATTGTAAGAGTGGGCCAAGATTGATACGACTCACGCGCCTGCCTGGATCCCATAGGCGCACCGGCTGTTCAATCACATCATTGCCATCATAGATCGTCAATATAACTTCTTCTCCAAGTTCATGATCCCTAACCAAACGTGTGACCAGATCTTGCGCAGAATTTAAGTAAACACCGTTTAGTGCCAGGATTAAGTCATTTTGCTCAATCTGCGCTTGCGGTAGCGGGCTGTTGGGAAATAACTCTACCACCCTGGCCGCAGCAAGTTCTTGCTCTATGCCGATAGTAACTAGCTCCGTCCGGTAACCCGCGCGCGTAGCGATCGGGTCAATACGGAATAATTCAATGGGTCCGACATTCTCATTAATCGATCTAGCGATTACGGAAGCTGCAAATACCAGCGTGTTTCTTTGTATCTGAAATTCATAACTTGCTTCCGCAGAGCTCTGTTGAATTGCCAGCACGGTATCCGGATGATTCGTTTCCAAAGAATTAATAGAAAGAATAATATCTCCTACCTGGATACCTGCTGAATCGGCGGCGCCGTTAGCAGCGACATTTCTTACTCGCACTCCCGGTAAGACTTCTACATTGAGTAGTGAATCGCTTTCATTGACGCCGAGTTCCAATCCAAAATCGAGCTGTATATCTGATTCTAAACTTTCACTAAGGCGAATTTCTTCGGCTGACAGGGCAATTGCAGGAATCAAGATTGCTGGCTCATAACTAACACAGGCAGGTAGTTGGATTGCCATTAGAGATAAAACTATTAAACCCAAGCTACTGCGAGTGTTCACTGGCATTCTCCCGTCTTAAATATTCTTCCGATGAATAGCGAAAAAAATTACAACTAGAAAGATAATTGCTGCGGGTATCGGTACCCAAAGATTCATTTGTAGCACTTCCTCATCAACCAGTACATCAGAGTATCCGCGAACAATGCGACTGACGTCCTGTAAATATGAAGCATCTATTAAGGATGGTTGGAAGCGGGCATAGAGGAAATTGGCATAGTCTCCCAGCATGGATTTGAAAATGTCTACTGCAAGTGTGACACCTAACGCCGTAGTAACAGCCTGTGTGGCGGATTGACTGCAGACAGAGACAAGGAGGCCAAATGCTATTGCCGCCGGGAAAGGAGCCATAGCTAACTGCAAGCCGGTATTTATCTCAGCAAGAATATCGGCTTCACTAATCAGCTCGAACCCATCTTCCACAATAGGCCCAAACTCCCAAAACATGCCGCTGAATACATACGCCGCGATTAATGATACGACAAATGAAATAAGCGCTAACAAATGCAAGTATGCCAATTTCGCTAGCATTAGAGCGGCTCTGCTGACACGGCGGATGAGCAGATGTCTAACTAAGCCAGTATCTCTCTCGTAACTGAAGCTATAGGCGGCTTGGGCAGTCAATAAAAGGCCAAGTATGGTTAGCCCCGTACTCATGCTGTCGACGAAATAACCATAAGCATTGGTACTCACTACTTCGTCGAAGCTCGTATTGCCCAATAAATTGTCACGAGCTTCTTGCCCGGTTGTGGTGACCCATAATAAGAGGTTCTGTAAAATTATGATCAGGGCGGGGGCTATAACGATAAGCTTGCTAGAAAGGGTATGCCGAGCAATGAACATTTCTGATTTTAATGCTACGAAAAAACCATTCATGCTGATTCTTCGCTAGTAAGTGTTCGAAATAAATTACCGAGAGAGGCTTGCTTTAGGACCAATTCGCTGACAGCAATCTGGTTTTCGACCAACTGGCGGATTAAGTCGGAAGATCGCACATCTTTTGTAGAGAGCTCCAAGTAGCCATCAGAATTTTTATTAATAATTGTAATGTCACCCTGGGCTTCCAAAAATTTTATTGCAGTCGTTTCGGTTTCTGTTTTTAACAAAATGCTATGGTTTGTGTTGGCGAGTAAGTCATCGATGTTGTCACTAACTAAAATTTTCCCTTGATGGAGAATGGCGATATGACTGCAAATGCTCTCGAGGTAGGGAAGTTGATGGCTTGAAAGGAGAAAAGTGGTGCCTTTATCTTTATTTAAGCGTCGAATCAAGGCCAGTATATCGTCGACACCTTCCGCATCGAGACCATTAAACGGTTCGTCGAGTATGATTAATTCGGGATTGCCTAGTAAGGCTTGGGCGAGGGACGCCCTGCGCTTATTGCCTAACGACAAGTTCTTTATTTTGAACGTTGAATATTTTTCAATACCGAGCAGTTCTTCAACTCGCTGAGGAGTACGCACAAGATTTTCACTCAATAATTTGGCATGTTCTAAACTTTGACGAACGGTCAAATTAGGATGAAGACTGGGAGTATCGAAGATACTCACAATTTTCCCTCTAGTCTCATGCAGTTTTTGTGGGGTGTGATTGAGAATAGAGACTGAGCCACTGTTCGCTTCTTGTAAGCCAAGAATGCACTCAATGGTCGTAGTTTTTCCTGAGCCGTTGAGCCCTACAAGGCCGAGGATCGAGCCTTGCTTGAGTTCTAGGTCAAGATTTTTTAAGACTTCGAATGATCCGTAACTTTTGTTGAGTCCGTTGACGGATAATGCGAGGGCACTGATGTTTGCGCTCATTACTATTGATGTTTATTTGTTGGTTTTGATAAAAGTGGCATTGCCATAGCTATACCACTCAGCGCTCGCTATTCTACGAATAGTTGTTCTACCTGAACTTGTTCTACTGTTCCAAATTGCTCAAGTTCCTCAGCACTAATGATCGAGAGATCACCTACAATTGAAATCAATTTGGGTCGATCTTTAACATGTTCTTCTTGAAAAGAAATTAACTCATCAATGCTAGCGGTCTGCAGTTGTTGGTAGCGTTCGCGGCGAGGATCAGTTTCAAAACCCAAACGCTCCCAGCTTCTGACCGCGCCGATAACTTCCCTAAAATTAAGCTTCGATGTGCGATAACGATTCAATAATGAATTGACGGATTCTTCGAATCGTTCTGAGGAAGAAGGCATATTGTCGATGAGATCGATAAAAGAATCTAAGGCGTCGACAGTCTTGTCAGTCTGAGTTCCTATCGCTCCCAGCATCAGATTTTCGGCATTCAGGCGGCCGCCTTGTGCATAACGAGCTTGAGCAGAATAGGCTAGTGCGCGAGATTCTCTTAACTCTTGAAAGACGACACTGGACATGCCACTGCCAAAATAATTTGTGTAGATAGAAGACATAACAGAGTCATCAGGCGTGTATTCGCCATCGGCAAATTCGATGCGGACCTGAGCTTGAGCAGTTTGCTGATCGACAACCATAAGTTCAGTTTCATCTATCTGGCGTGCTGTTCTGAATCTGAAATCTGGTGTGTCTTGCAATTCGCTTTCGATGTCATGGTGCCTACGCAGAACTTCCACTAAATCTTCCAGTGGCATGGAGCCTGTGTACGCAATAGTCTGTTTGTAGTTGAGTAAATTCGATGGCAAAGACATCAGCTCATCTAGTTCAGTATCGACAATCTCCTGTTCAGTCAATGCTTCTAGCATGGGGGATTCTTCGCCATAGCGGTTATATAGGTAAAGAGCTTGGGCGATAGCCGGTGGTGAGCTTTTGCGATCTTCTCGCGACTTCAGCAAAATGCCTTTTAACTGTTCCAGTGTTTGTTCATCGGCTGAGGGAGTTTTTATAAGTTCCATCATTAGTGCTAAGGAATCTTCGAATTGTTCGTCTAATCCTGAGACTGCGAAAGTTGAAGAATTTTCTCCTGAGCCAAAACGGAATTCTGACCCCATGCGATACCACTCTTTCTGCAGCTCTTCGTTGCTTAGGTTTTGTGTGCCAGCGACATCCATAAGTGCGGCTGACAATCCGAGCTTTTCGTTTTCTTCAGTACCGACTTCGACATTGATAGAGAATGAGAAAAGGTCGTTTAGCGGATTGGGCGCATAGTAGAGTTCAACGCCATCGGCAAATTCAACTACTCGATAATCAGTATCTACTTCGACGAAGGAAGGCTCTATTTCTTCATATTCCATTGCCAATATGCTGGCCGCAAAATCTGATTGCCGGGTCGGATCGATGTTTACTGGTTCGATTTGTGGCTTTTCGACTGGAGGTAGAACGTGTTGGTCATCGATTCGATAAACTGAGACATAGTGATCGCCAAAATACTTATTGGCTACGTCGACTACGTCTTGTTTACCGAGTTGCTCCATGCGGTCTATTTCAGCAATGTGGTAATCCCAATCGGAGTCTTCGATAAACGATTGTCGCATCATAGTTACACGGGCCGTATTAAATTCTAAGCTCGCTTTTTCGTTCTTTTTGAAGTCATTAATAATGGCCGGAATAATCCAGTCTTCAAATTCGCCAGCTTTAATGTTCTCTATTTGTGCGAGTAAAAGCTGCTCTACTTCTTTCAGGGTTTGCTCCTGTTTGGGTACTCCATACAAATTTTGCGACCCAAAGTCATTCAAGAAAAGTGGAGACGACCCTGCGTTTGACACTAATTGTTGTTGGTTAAGATTAAGATTGATTAATCCTGCGGTACGATTATCTAAGATCATGTCTATCAGGATTAGTGCTTCTTTATCCGCATGGCCGTTCTCAGCCGTACGGAAAGCTATAGATACTTGCTCTTCACCGGGGTATTGCACGGTGCGACGCTCAGCGCCTTGCAGTGGAGGTTCGATCCACGGACCCACTTCTGGAACCGGCTTCGCTTCCCAGTCGCCAAATTTTTCATTTATTAGGAAAATTGTTTCTTCGATATTTATATCACCACTAATAAAGATGCCCATATTGTTGGGCACATAATAGGTGTCGAAATAATTTTGAATATAAACCAGAGAAGGATTCTTTAGATGGTCAACGGTTCCTATTGTTGGTTGTTGACCATAGGGGTGGACTTTATAGAGCAATTCATCGATTGCTGTACCGATGATGCGATCAGCATTATCGAGCGACCTGTTCTTTTCTTCGTAGACAGTTTCGAGTTCAGTGTGAAATAGCCTGAATACAGGATTTACGAATCGATCGGATTCTAATTCTGCCCACTGCTGCATGCGATTCGAAGGTAGGCCTATTTTGTATACTGTTTCTTCGTACCAGGTGTGAGCATTTAGTCCACTTCCACCCATAGAATTGTAGATTTTGTCGATTTCATTAGGGATGGAGTATTCTGCCGCTTGTTGAGCGGCACGATTAATTTCGCTGTAGATTTCAGCGCGACGGACCTCATTGGTTTCCATGAAATGCTGTTCATATAGATCGACAATTTCATCAAGAAAGGGTTTTTCAGCTTCGTAGTTAAGAGTTCCCAGGTTTTGATTACCCTTAAATAATAAGTGTTCAAGGTAGTGAGCTAAACCTGTGCCATCAGCCGGGTCATGTTTGCTGCCTGCTCGTACTGCAATTTCCGCATAGAAACGTGGCTCTTCATGATTCTCTGTCAGATAAACCTGCAAGCCATTATCTAATTCATAGATATGGGTATTCAGAGGGTCATCTTCGTTGGGAACATTGATTCTGATATAGCCCGGATTTTCGATGGCTGCAGGGTGTTCTGCTTCCGTTGAGGCGACCTCAGGGGCTTCGCTGCAGGCGATTAGGCCGGTCAACGTTACTGCTACAAGAATCCATCGAGTCCATTCGTTTGGGAAAAATCTGTTAATCATGGTGAAACCCTTTGAGTTTTCTGCGACCGAGTATATTACGATGATATGGCCATGCTTTCTATTTCATTAAAGACAAAGCTTTAAATTTACCATTATGACAAATAAAAAATAGAGAAAAGCATATAGTTATCCATCTACCCATAATAGGAGCTAGCCGCTAACAATAGACAGCTAGCGAAGAATCAAGCGTATAATCCTATATCTCTATATTAAAAACTGAGAATTAAGCAATTGCTAGAACTTAAATATTTTAAGTCTCTGATATTATTGAGTATTGCCAGTCTAATGCTCGGCTGCTCTGCGTCTACACATAAGACCAGCGCCGACGATGAGAGCTATGGTGCCATCGCGGATAAGTCCAATATGGTGCCTGGGATGACTTCTCAGGTAGTTGTGGACGAAGTTGGCGAAATTAATCTTGAAGGTTTCGAAGTTAATAATACCAGTTTTGAATTTCTCGATAATGAGGCCAATAGCGAGATTGGTGCGAGTATTTTAAGTCTTGATGCTGCTCTAGGGCTGGCTTTTGCGCACAGCAAGGATTACCAAAATCAAAAAGAGTTATTGTATCTCGAAGCCTTGGCTCTGACTTTTGATCGCTATCGTTATACGCCTACTTTCTCAGCAAGAGGCTCTGGTGATTATCAGTGGGATGCTGAAGACCAGTTTGTGCAAGATATGCAATCGCTTACAGGTATGGATCGAACTAATTACTCTGAGTCTACTTTTTCCAATACTAGTTTAGGGGCGCAATACTTTTTAAAAAGTGGTGGTTCCATTGCTGTGAACCTTACGAATAATTTTACAAGATTCTTAAGCGGCGATATCAGTGAATTTGGAACCAGCGCTTTAATAGGTTCGATAACTCAACCCTTGCTTCGTGACTTCGGAGTAGGCATTGAGACTGAAGTATTAATGCAAGCCGAACGTGATTTGCTTTATCGACTGCGTGATTTTACCCGGTTCAGAAAATTATTTACGGTGCGAGTAGCGTCCGATTATTACTCCGTATTATTAAATAGAGAAACGGCCCGCAATAATTTCGCTGGGCTTAATGCCACGAATCTGTCACTAGAGAGAGAGCAAGCATTCCAAGTGGAAGGTTTAACCACCTTGTTAGAGGTTGGTCGATTAGAGCAGTCTGCATTGCAAGCAGACCTGCGTTGGACTTCTTCCATAACCCGATACAAGCGCAGTTTGGATAATCTCAAGATACTTATTGGGCTTACTGCGGATGAGAATATTGTTCTTGATGATAATGAGATGGAATTAATTACAGAGACAGGAATGGATAGCCCAGATCTTAGTCTTGAGCAGGCAACTGACATGGCGATTCAAACGCGCCTGGATCTATATAGCTCTTTAGACCGGGTGCAAGATAGCGCACGAAGAATTGAGGTGGCGGCTAATCAGCTTAACCCTGGGTTAGATTTAAGTTTGGTTGCTGCTGTTCCAGATGCAAATAATGGCAACATTGGTGAACTTGATTTCGAGAATGCAATTTATACCGCAGGGCTAGATTTAGATTTGCCGACTGATACCAAGTTTGAACGCAACAGCTATCGGCGTGCTTTAATTGATTACGATTCCTCGTCCCGCGACTATTTGCTCACATTAGACAGCGTCAAGTTGGGTGTAATGGACACTTGGCGCAGAATGAATGAAGCACGGAAAAGTTACGATATAAGTGTAACAAGTGTTGAGATTAATGAGCGTCGGGTCGAAGAGGCTCAATTGCGGGCCGAGCTGGGTTTGGGGGACATCCAGGATACTGTAGATTCACAGAATGATTTAACTGCAGCTCGTACTGAACTAGTCAGCTCTATAGTGGAGCATAATATTGCGAAGTTAGAGTTCTGGCGTGACGTAGGTTTGCTCTATGTCGATGATTCGGGGCATTGGGAGGAAGGGATTAATGAGCCACAATGACAAAACGGTTGCTAAGCAACTAAAAGATAGAATTCCCGAACCCCTAAAGGTGCTTGGCGTCTCACTACGTGATAAATTCCTTGCCGCGGAAAAACCTACCCAATACGGAATAGCTGGAGCAGGGTTTCTAGGTCTTGTCTTTTTGTTCACTTTTGGCGGGGAAAATTCAGATCAAGGAACCACGATTACTTTCGAGGCCCGTCGGGGCGACCTTGAGATTACTGTACTTGAAGGTGGCTCTCTAGAGGCTTTGCAATCTCAAGAAATACGTTCCCGCATCAAAGGTAGAGAAGGGGTTAAGATTTTAAACATCGTCGAAGAAGGTTATCAGGTAACACCTGAGGATGTTGATGCGGGACTGGTTCTGGTTGAGTTAGATAAAGCTGCCTTAATTGATCAACAACTCAATCAAGAAATCGCGGTTGAAACTGCTGAAGCAACCTACATTGAACGTAGAGCTGAATTTGAAATTCAGTTAAATGAAAACATGACGGAATTGAACGATGCCCGTCAAGAAATGCGTTTTGCTCGATTAGAATTTGAAAAATTTCTTGGTGGAGATCTTGTTGCAGAAATTATTCAGCAACTCGACATTGAAGATCGCTTGGCAAAAGCCGAGGCTGCAGATTTGGTGGCAGTTGCCACAGCACTTCCCTCCACTAACACAAGAACTCCCGTGATAGTTGAAGAGCGGGCGCTCCTCCCTTCATTCGACCCTAATGATCTAGAATCTTTGCCTCCTTCTTTGCGCGAGCGTATTCAACAAATGATGTCGGAAAACGGGGGTGAGTTACCGGCAGAAATGCTGGAGCGCATGCAGAGCTTTGCCCAAGATGGCTTTCCTGGGGGCGGTCGCAGTCAAGGCGGGCGATTGGGAGGTCGAGGTGATTTTGGTGGCGCCCGAGTTCCTGGTATTGACAGACCAGCCTCTGGGTATCCAGTAGAAGATGGACCTGTTATTGCCGATACCACGGAGTTGCGACTGCAACCTATTACAGATACGCCGCTTAATACTGAAGTGACCCTATTAATGGATGAAAGCTATATGGCGATTCGCTATGAGCTGGACTTTACACAATACGCTGACATGGACAAATTGGAGGATGGTGAAGCCAAACAGCAGCTGCGCGGATTGCAAGATGAGTTACAGGTGTCACAGGAAGAGTACTTACTCGCGCAAGATCGTATTGAGGGTCAGCGGCGCTTGGAATCGAGAGGTTTTATTACTCCGACTGAATTAGAAGCGGAAGAGCTTAATTTGAGCAAGGCTCGCAATAAGGAAGCTGAAAAAGAAACGGCGCTTAAGCTTTATATTCAATACTCGTTTCCGAAAGACGCAGAGCAGAGATTATCTGACTTTGAGAACGCTATTATGGCCTATCAGCGTCAACTTAAAGAAAATATCGCGGAAAAAGCCCAAGAAGAAGCCAGGTTCAGTTCTGCTGAACGCAAATACAATCTTGAACGGGTAAAGCTGGCAGATATAGAAGAGCAGATTGAGTTGGCAACTATTGTCGCTCAACGTCCTGGCCTAGTAGTGTATGGAGCTGCTGACCAGAATCAAATGCGCTATCGCGGCAGCAGTTCACAAGAAGCGATTCAAGAAGGTGCAACAGTAAGAGAACGGCAAGCCATTCTTACTATTCCTGATATGCGAGAAATGGCAGTAAAAACGAATATCCATGAATCGGCCGTACAGCGAGTAGCGGTTGGTCAGAAAGTAAGAGTCTCAATTGACGCCTTTCCGGATATAAACTTAATGGGTGTGGTCATTAAAGTAGCAGTGGTTGCTGATTCTGCCAATTCCTTCATGAACCCAGATCTAAAAGTTTATCCAACTACGATTAAGATAGATGGGGTTCATGATTGGTTGCGCCCTGGCATGAGTTCTGAAGTTGAAATTCTTGTGAATAACCTCGCGGACGTGGTGTATGTGCCAGTGCAGGCAGTAACTTATTGGGATGAACAACGAGTTGTCTATGTTGATGGCGGTGGCAGTCCGGAACGACGAGAAGTAGAAATAGGCACATTTTCTGAATCTTTTATCGAAATCACTTCCGGTTTGCGCGAGGGTGAGAAAGTACTCTTACTCCCACCACAGCAAAATCTCAGAGACATGGGCGCTTAGGGTATTGTTCCCCTAGCTTTAGTAATTATGACTGTTATCGAAACTAATTCTGATCATGGCTCTTCAGTTAACCCACGAGATGTTTTTGCGGGTGAATTAGTTGCTAGTTTGCAAGAGATCAAAAAAACTTATTATATGGGTGCTTTATCGGTTGAAGTCTTGCATGGGATTACTCTCGAATTTTATGCTGGCGATTACATATCGATAATGGGCCCTTCTGGTTGCGGTAAGTCTACGTTGATGAATATTCTAGGTTGCCTGGATCAGCCAACACAGGGTAAATATTTTTTAGGCGATGAAGACACCTCTAAAATGGAAGACGATGATCTCTCCACTATACGCGGAGCGCGCTTAGGATTTATTTTCCAGTCTTATAATCTCATTCAACAATTGGATGTGTTGGAAAATATTGAGATGCCATTGTTTTATCAAGGCTACACTGAAGCTGAGAGTCATGAGATTGCGATGGGCCTCGCGGCACGAGTGGGCCTGGAAGATCGAGTTGATCATAAACCATTTGAACTGTCTGGAGGGCAACAACAACGAGTAGCTATTGCTCGGGCCTTGGCAGTTGACCCGCTAATTATCCTAGCCGATGAACCAACAGGTAATTTAGACTCGAAATCTGGGGCAGAAATTCTTACCTTATTTGACGAGCTTCATGATCAGGGGAAAACGTTGATTTTAGTTACTCATTCGGATGAATTAGCAGAGCATTCTAAACGTGAAATTAAACTGAAGGACGGACGAGTAGAGAGTGATGAGCGAATTCACACTTAATCCGATAAGTCAGCCATCAGCTTCTTTTTCTCGATCTAATTCTAGATCCAAATTCACTACTACTCGTCTTAAGAAAATTACTCAGGTAGGGATTAAGAGTATTTTCTCTCACGGTTTGCGTTCCTTGCTAACAGTTCTAGGTATAGTCATAGGTGTTGCAGCGGTAATCGCTATGCTTGCTGTAAGTGAAGGTGCCAGTTTTGAAGCGCAACAGCAGTTTCGTGATCTTGGTGCGACAAATATCTTGTTAAAAAGCGTAAAACCGGCGGAAGTGGAAGAGAGCAGCAACAGCGGTTTTGGTCCTCCACAGGCGATTGTGTATGGATTGACTCAGGCCGACATTACAACAATTCGAGATACTATACCGGGCGTCTCAAATGTGATCGCTTCACGCATCGTTAAAAAGAATGTCTGGAACCTCGGTATATCGATTAATACTGATGTGGTTGGTACTGCTGTCGATTACCCCTCTTCGCGAAATTACAATCTTCGTGCCGGGAGGTTTTTTAGTGAAACCGAATTACGAGACCATGCTAATGTTGTAGTGCTTAGCGATGAAGTTGCTAATGTACTTTTCCCCATAGATAACCCAATAGCAAAATCCATCAAGATAGACAGCGACTATTATAATGTATTAGGTATCATGGAAGCCGAAGGCTTTTCAAATCTAGGTCAAAACCAAGCTGGAAGCTCAAATTCTGCACCGAGTAGAATTTTTATACCTTTTACTGCTTCGAAGAGCCGTTTTGGTGAAACCACTACCCGGCAAACTGCCGGCGGGATGGAGTCTGAGACTGTTGAATTGCATGAAGCAATTATTCAGGTGGACAATCAGGAAATGGTGATTGAGGTCGGTGAGATTATCGACCAGATTCTTCAGCGCAGACACAAGGATGTGGATTACTCGATTGAGGTGCCACTTGCCTTGCTGCGGCAAGCGGAAGCTAGTGCATTAAGGGATCAAATAGTCGCCGGTGCTATCGCTGGAATTTCTTTGCTGGTGGGTGGTATAGGCATCATGAATATTATGTTGGCCAGCGTCACTGAGCGGACCCGAGAGATAGGGATTCGAAGAGCCTTAGGTGCTAAGAGGAAAGATATCATTGCGCAATTTCTGGTTGAGGCCGTCATTCTTTCTGGCGTCGGCGGATTAATTGGGGTTGTGTTGGGTATCATCATCCCATTCATCATTTCTACCTTCTGGGGTATGACCACAATTGTTACCCCAATAGCACCAATTCTCGCCTTTTCAATATCTGCCATGATTGGCGTGATCTTTGGGATCTACCCCAGCATGCGGGCTGCAGATATGGATCCAGTTGAGGCTCTGCGACATGAGTAACCGATTGGGAAAACCTTCTCTGTAACTGTAATCTGAGACACATGGAAAAAAACATACTTTCTCCGAGCTATCTGCTTCTATTTTTATTGAGTTTTTATTCTGCGTTAAATGTAGCGGCAGAAGATGAGATGCGTTGGGCAGCTTATGATGAAACAGAGGACCTAGCTCAATTAGCGCAGCATGAGAATAACAGCATGCATTTCAAGCTGCTGAATTCACAGGTATTGGATAAGAATTCACTCTGGTCTCCTTTCCAAGATTCGCTAGCAAATTTTTCTGAACGAGATTATGTGGCTTTAAAACCACTGATTCTTGATAGCTCTATCAGTGAGATTCAGGATTCTGTGAATGCAGGGGACTTGTCTTATGAGCAATTAGTGACTTTTTACATCTTTAGGATTAGGGAAATTGAATCAGATAATCACCGAGCTATTAATGGTGTGATATCGCTCAATCCTGATGCTATAAATCGAGCGCGTCAGCTGGATGAAATACATCAGGCCGGTGATGGGACTCCCCTAGATTCAATATTCGGGATACCGGTTTTACTTAAGGACAATATTGGTGTTGAGGGTATGGCCACTACTGCCGGTGCAGTGGCGCTAAAGGAAAATTATACTGATAACGCTTTCATTACTGAGCGCTTGTTGGAGAAGGGTGCAATAATTATTGGCAAAGCTAACTTGAGTGAGTGGGCTTATTTTTTCTGCAATGATTGCCCGTCAGGTTACAGCGCAATGGGCGGGCAAACATTAAACCCCTATGGTCGATTTGAATTCGGGACTGGCGGTTCCAGTGCTGGCAGCGGGGCTTCGACGGCGGCTAACTATGCAACAGTCGCTGTTGGTTCAGAAACTTCTGGTTCGATCTTGTCCCCCGCAAGCGCAAATTCTTTGGTGGGATTAAAACCTACGACTGGGTCCCTAAGTAGAACGGGAGTGGTACCAATTTCAGCGAGTTTAGATACAGCAGGACCGATGACCCGCTCAATTGCAGATGTTGTGGTGCTGTTTAATTCGATGGCGGGATATGATCAAGATGATTTGGCGATGCCTTTGATCAGTGATGATATGCAGCTGATTTACCGGGAAACGAGCCTGGCTGGCAAACGCTTAGGTGTTATAGATCGGTATGCCGATAATGCCTTTTACAACAATGCCCTTAGTGTTTTATCTGCGAACAACGCAGAGCTTATTGATCTTAGTTTTAATCCTTCAAGACAACCTCAATTTACTGAATTCCTGGGTGCTGAAATGGTGAGGGATCTGGCGCTTTATTTGAGTAAAAGTGCTGCGGAACGAGTTGAGATTCTTTCAATTACTGAATTACAAGCATTCAATAATGTTGAACTTGAAGTTCGAGCACCTTATGGTCAGGGGCTGATTGATATGATGGCTGAGCTCAATTACAACGAAACTGAGCTAGAAGAACTGCGGGCTGAGCTTCAAGCTTGGGGAAGAGAAATATTGGATCGTACGTTTATCGAATCAAATTTAGATGTGCTAGTCGGCGTTAATAATCATCAAGCTGGAATCGCGGCCTTGGCAAATTATCCTGCCTTAACCATTCCTATGGGTTATGAGAAGAATGGTCGTCCTATAGGGCTGACTTTGATTGCTCCTCCCTTTCAAGAACAGCTGCTTATTGATGTCGGTGTGCAATTCGAAACACTTACCCAGGCTCGAAAAATTCCTTCCAAGTATCAGTAACGCGCTGATTTTTACTAGTAGTGATGAAATTAAAGAAAGTACGAGTGTAAGTTAACTGAAAATTTACCAGTAGTTTTCGATAGTGATATGCCCGGGTGTGCGACGGCGATTCTTAGTAAATTTTCGGGTTTTCAGAATTTCTACAGAATCTTTGACCATGTCGGGGTTACCACACAACATAATGTGGGACTTCTCGACATCGAGCTTTAATCCCACAGTATCTTCGAGGGAACCATCTTTTAATGTGATTGGAATTCTTCCATTAATCGTCCCTTCGACAGTTTCCCGGCTAACGAATGCCTGGAAATAAAATCGGTCTTTATATTTTTCTCGAAGTGATTGGATGATTTCCTGATAGCGTAAGTCAGCTAAAGTTCTGACTGCATGAATGAGCACAATTTTTCTAAAACGCTGCCATGGTTTCTCGGTATTAAGTATTGAAAAAAAAGGTGCCACACCTGTGCCTGTTCCGAGCATCCATAAATCACTGCATTCAGGAATTTCATCCAATACAAAAAATCCATTTGATTGTCGTTTCACCCAAACGTTGTCACCCTCTTCTAATTTAACCAAAGCATTCGATAGCACGCCGTCAGTAGCTGTGTAAAAGAAAAACTCAAGCGGTCTTTGTTGGGGTGAGCTCAAATAGGAATAAGGACGTGCAATGCGTTCCCCGCCAATATCTAAGGCAAGACTGGTAAATTGTCCCGCGGTAAAAATATCGACATCGGCATCGATCTTCAATGTAAATAGATTTTCGGTCCAATGAATGTTTTCCGAGACTTTGCCTTCAATCCACTGTGTCATTAATTCTATCCGCTGTAAGACTCTATTTACTGGCACTATGGTATGAATTTCTATAGTCTCCTAGCAAGCATAAAATGGCAGGGATGCACTCTGTGGCCTATTAATAAAGATTAAAATACTTAAACAGGTATGGCTTTATGGGTATATGGTTTGAGATAGCACTTTGGAAAAGAATTCTAGGTGCCATGGTTTTTGGGGTAATACTCGGTGTGATCTGGGGAGATGGGGTAACTGCCATTGCCTGGATTGGTGAGTTGTTCATTCGGTTGATTCGAATGGTTGTTGTACCACTTGTGTTTGTGACCTTGGTGTCTGGTGTTATTTCCATGGGGGACCCAAGCAAGTTGGGGTCGTTAGGAGTCAGGACGCTGGCCATCTATCTAGTGACCACCCTGGTTGCCATCACTATTGGTTTAACCCTTGCAGCCCTATTACAGCCAGGCGTTGGCGTAGACCTTTCTGCAGTGGCTCCCACTACAGTGCAAGAAGCGGTGCCTCTTAGCGAACGGTTAATGAGTATAGTGCCTGACAACCCTTTTGCAGCTTTTGCAGAAGGCAATATTCTTGCGATTATTTTCTTCGCCCTTCTTATAGGCGTTAGCTTGCTCACTATAGGTGAAACTGGAAAACCAGTTGCTGATTTTATGGGAGCAGCGGCAGAAGCTATGTTGCGCATTACTCATTGGATTATGGAAGTTGCGCCCTTTGGGGCATTTGCGTTAATTGCTCAATTAGCTGGCACCGCTGGAGTAGGTGCGTTGCTCGATGTGTTAACACTAGCGCTAGCGGTGGTTATTGGATGTTTTACGCACATGGTTTTAATGCACGGCGTAATCATCATGAGAACTATGCTTCATCTATCTCCATTGGCATTCTTTCGTGGGGCACGTGACGCTATGTTAATGGCATTTTCTACTTCTTCCAGCTCCGCGACATTACCTATTTCAATGTCTTGTGCTGAAGAAAATTTAGGCATTAAGCCTGTAGTCGCTTCAACCGTATTGCCTTTAGGTGCCACCATTAATATGGATGGCACCGCGCTTTATGTTGGTATTGTTTCTGTGTTCGCGGCTCAGGCTTTTGGTATCGACCTTACTGTCGCCGACTATGCGCTAATTGCGGGATCAACGACTTTGGTTTCAATTGGAACTGCAGCAGTTCCCGGCGCCTCTCTCTTTTTGATTGCGGCCGTAATGGATACTATTGGTATGTCGCCAGAGCAGAATGCGGCTGTAGTAGGCTTTATTCTCGCTTTCGACAGACCTCTAGATATGCTGCGTACCAGCGTCAATGTTGGTGGTGATCTCTCAGTATCTACAGCAGTGGCAATTTGGGAAGGGGAATTTGAAAAGGAAGTGTTCGATCGACCTTCAAAGAACTAGCTCAATACGAATAAGTTATTGTCATACCGACCCGCAGGTCTTCATCAAAGAAAACCAAAGGAGAATCGCTAGTTGCATTGATGCTAATGATCTGTGCATCTACTGCCCAATTATCATTGATTGTGTAGTTGACACCAAGTAGCGCTAATAGTGAATCCCCATTAAGATCACCTTGTAACGTAGATGACAGCGTAAGGTCGCTATTAAGTAGAATATTGCTGTACCGCACTAGCCAGCTACCGAACACCCCTTGGTTGAAGAGTTGCTGCCCCGGCAACAAACCTTCGTCTTCGTCCAGCATCTTCTGTGCCTGAATACCCAAGCTCAAACTTTGCTCATTATCTACCGCCCATTCAAAGCCAAACGAAGTGCCAATTTGATCTTTCTTTAAGTCGAGTGGCGAGGAGAGGGCAGTTGTTCCAGGAAAATTGAAGCTGTCTGCCAGTACATTGTGACTAAAGGCTAAATCGAAGTTGAGCAGTAGGCGGCCGATTGCGCGATTGGCACTAAATCCCAACAACAAAAAATCGTTCTTCTTTGCCACTGCATCACCGATGCCAGAAACCGGGTCTTCATAGCGTAATTGGTTCTCATAAAGATAGGCCGCCATAAAGCTGATGTCGCTCCGGTCGAATGATTTTCTCCACTGGGTGCCGACTTCTGCAAGAGCTTCTCCATCTCTTTTGTAGTCTGTGAGATTAAATTCAGGTTCGAAGAAAAAAGGGCTGCCGCGGACAGATGCTGGATTAAATTCCGGATAAAGATTTATAAAGCTGGACCAATTACTACCTTCGCCAAAATAATCCCACACGACCATCCACTGATTGAGACGGGCATCTTCGATGTCGATGATAGTGAGGTCTCTGAATTCAAAATGATTAATTACATCGAGAACTGAGTTGCCTACAGTCTCTCCCCAAACAACTGTCTGTCGTCCAAATTTAATGCTGTGTTGATCGAAACTTCGCTGTAGGAAAAATTCGTTTATACGGTACTCAGCGTCAATATTTTTATTATTAGCCTCGTGCTCATAGTCATGTTTCCAGTATGTCCGCGTTTGCCCGCTTGCCTGAATTAACCACCCTGGCGCAAAGCCATTTTGATACCGAATATTTATGCCTAATCGGTTGTTTTCCATTTCTGCTTCACGCGGAAAGGAGA
>Ga0206683_10001300_pt1 | contig 17413 bp, 12 predicted proteins | sample M280m12015metaG_FD_155483 | JGI IMG/M metagenome (GOLD analysis project Ga0206683, IMG submission 155483) | Ammonia-oxidizing marine archaeal communities from Monterey Bay, California, United States - M2 80m 12015 | ecosystem: Environmental > Aquatic > Marine > Intertidal zone | place: USA...
TCATAAATCTCCTCTCTAAATCGGTCTGTCTACTAGCCTTAGATGTCCGAACATCTTGTAGAGCAGCCCTGACCCTACCTTGGAAAGGGTCTGGCGGCAACCCATGCTCGTCTGGGTATCTGTACAATCTTTCCAGAATTTCGACTCTCCTATCCCTGATACTTCCCAAAGCACCGTTCCGAGAGCGCTCCTCCTCTTGGGCTGCGAATTCGATGAGCCCTGTGCTTGCGGCGGAAGTGTCACTGTCTTCGTACCTCTTGCAGGTTCTGAGGTAGAGTTTGAAGCGTTTGGTGACTGAACTTGATAGGGCTGGATGAGCATCCACCAAGGAGACCGCTTCCCTCCATCCGGCGGCATGTGCAAACTCAATCAGTGACTTCCGTAGAACCAGAGCCGAGCGTTCGAAGTCCGGCCTCAGTTTCATAGCGGCGTCCTTGTAAGCCCGAGCCGCATTCAATCGATCTCCACTGGCGCGCAGGATAGCCGCCCTAACAATTTGAAACTCGGCACACGTCTTGTCATGCTCACGATACCAATTCTCTAGGGCGGCGACCCCGAGATTATGCTCGATGACCAGATTGGTCACGGCTGCAATTGTACGCATTGCAGCACCGTCTAACTCACACAATTGGCCGAGAGACTCTACAGCCCTACTCTCTCTTTCCCCTACGCCTATCTGGAGATCCATTGCAGCGCGATTCAACTGCAGCGCGATGATTAGAGCATCGAACAGGCGCTTCTCCAGATGATTCAGTTCTGCCCTCTGGATGGATTCCTGCAGATTCCCTATCTTACTTTCTCTTACGACTCCGTCCCCGTCAGGAGATAGGGCCCTTCTGACCTCATTGAGAGATCGGAGTCCATCAGAATCCAGTTTACCGTGAACGGAATCCATGTCCCGAGGGAGCCCATCTAGTAGGGATATTAGAGCGATAGAGGCGTCTGAGAGGGCATCGTCTCCAGCCGAATTGTCAATTGAGCCCAAGGCGGTCTTCCGTAACTCAGCAAGGGAACTCCTATCGATTCGTGAGCTGCCAGAAAGAAGATGCCACGCCATCAACATCCTGTGAGGGTATGCCATAGACAGAGAAGGATCTCTCTCGAAGGCTGCTACAAGACTCTCTATGTCAGCGGCTTTGGTGAATATGTTCAAAATCTCATCAGTGTATCTGATTGATTCTAACTCCCACATTTTACTCGCCGCCTGCAGTCCAATCTGAATTGGTGCTCCTTCATGCCTCATTACCATGAGCAAACCACTTTCGTCCATCGAGACTATCGATTCGTGTAGGGCTCGAGTCAGAATTTCCGATTCCACCCCAGATAAGATATCCAGAGCGGTTGAGGCGTGCTCACCATTGCTGAAAACCGCACCCTCTGCGAAACCGAGCGCCTCATCCACATTACCCTGAGAGACCAGACTTGAGGCGATCTTCCATCTGAGTGGACTTGGTAAGGACTCCCCCACACGATTGAGGACTTCAACTCCATTCAGTAGATCAGTCGTAGAAAGCTCAACGGGGCAGGACTCGACATTCCTCCAAGCAGAGACTCTGAGCGCCTCTGATAATTCATCGGCACCTTCCTGGTTGGCGCATGCCCTCCATTCCGAAAAATCTCCAGAGCGCATTCCGATTAGCATTGAGTGTCTGTTGGCTAATTCACTGATAGCCCCTCCTTTGAGACTCCCGAGGACCTCTCTGGCGGTATCCTCCGAAACCGAAGCGAGAAGGACACCTTCGAGGAGCGCTCCCTCGCCACTTAACCCTCTCAGAGATGGCTTCATCCAACGCATCCACATGCCCGGCCTTGTTCGGCCACCTGTCAGATCCTGCCTGATGCTCTGGAGTGCGTGGTCCTGTTCGGAATTTGTTGTGAACGGCAGTTCCATCGACAACCACTCTCTGAGGTGGGCGCGGTCGAGTGGGTCGAAGTAAGCTGCATCCACCCAATCTCCTGAGTCAATGTCCCTATCAGCGGACTCGATTATTGGGAATTGTGCCATCTCGGCTATCAGCGGGGTTTCTCTGGCAAGCATTCTCCAGACCGGGTGTATACCCTCTTCACACTCGGAGCGAAGTCCCATCATCTTCGAGTCCAGCGACGAGTCCCAAGAAGTACCTAATTTTCCCTTATGGGCACATAGAACAGCGAGCTTGTAGGCTGCTGGAGCATCTGAGGCGAGTGTATCGGAAGGCCTCGCGAGCCGGTCATCCATACTCTTGACCCGGCCCCTCCCCCCCCTTCGTCCAATTCTTTGAGGCCGAGAACGATCTCGGCCTACATCCCCATCAACCCCAACTCCTTCGGGTGCCGCCTTGTTAGCCGCGAGGAAGGCCAAAGCCCTCCATTCAAAGGGTAGCAGCGACCAAGCCCTAGGCCGCTGAATGGCCTTCCTGCGTCTGCCTACATCATCTCCTGCTCTTTGCAGGAGGTCTAGACACTCGTGAAGATAATCCTCCATCGGACGACCTCGGGGGTTATCTCCAGGCACTTCCATTCATCAACACATCGCCTTGCTATGCAAGGCGTTTGTAGAGAGAACTCAAGGCATCGCAGCCGCAGCACGACTCGTGGACCCCGTCAACACCGCAGTGCTGCTTCTGCACCCAATCACAGCACTGGTCCTCATCTGGTTGTTTGTTAAACAGCGCCGCTGGAGGCAACAGAATCTGATATTGAGGGGCACAGAGAGAGCCGCCGCCTTGGATGCCCACCAAGCAACCGGTGACAAAATGATGGCAGCGGTCATCGGTGTGATTGCACTTGCATTCGGGGCGCACATCGTGAGAGCCAGCCTCGAAGGACTTGAAGTGACAGCCTACCTAGTTCCCGGACACTTCCATGGATGGGCCGGGCTGCTCGGACTTTTGTTCATGATTACCCTGTGGAGAGCGGGTCGTAAGACACGCGATCTAAAGTCTCAGAAGAAATCGTTCGCTCACAGTAAGGAATTTCATGGGAGAATCAGCGATGTGATGTTGTTGTTGGTGACAATCCACGCTTTCCTCGGCTTCCTATACCTACTCAAAATCCTATGATCATCGTTCTGCCCACATCTCGAGCCAGACTGCCAAATTCCCCTCGATATCATCGTTAGTCACCGCTCGTGAAACCCTAGCACCGTTCTCGAGCGCCTGTATTCTGCAACCACAGGCGTTGGCATGACCCCCGCCATCGGAATCGAATCTGGTTGCAAGCTTGGTCAGGTCGTAAACTCCCCCGGTTGTGTGGAGGAACGAGTTAGTGTAGAATGAGGCAGATACAGGATACCTGTCTTCCTCTCCGAAGGAGGCCCCAACATCACCGTGGACAACTAGGCATGCATCACAATCTTCTCCCACCAGAGCAGTAACGTGGTAGCCATTCGAACGCAGTCCACGACCCTCAAGCCTCACTATCGCTAACCGGTCCACAACTTCGATACTCTCTGAAATCACAGTATCCATCTCTTCCTGTCGCCGCCGCCTTTCGGCAAGAGCGGGGGCGACTTTGGGATCAGAGAGAATGTTTCTCACAGAAACGCCCTGCTGCAAGGCTTCTAGGATATGGAGAGCCAAGCCAGACTCAACATCAATTAGTCGACCCAGCCATATCATCGGGTGGTCGGAACGGAACTCCTCACGGGTGATGCCACCACCATCCAGTTTGTCGACCCAGACCAGCATATCAGCTAGATCACTGAGGTCGGTATTGGCTACTAACAGATCGTAGGCAATACGGGCAGCCGAAGGAGCCTGTCTCCAGACCACAATCACACCATCATCATCATGCTCGGTGGGGGCGTTGGACTGGTGATGGTCGATACTCAGCCCGCATTTCGGATGGCGTGGCAGGTCGCATACTGCTGTATGCCTATCCATGCAATCATCCAAAAGGCCAGCACGTAGCTCCCCCGGATGACCAAAAACAATCTCGGCTTCGGGCCACCAACGCCTCAGAATTGCTCCTGTGACCACACCATCGAGGTCACTATCTGTGACAATCCTACGGATATCCAGAGACAGTGATTCACCGACCATCTCGGTAACAACCCCCGCCTCTCCCACATTGTGCTTTCTGTCTGTGGGTTTGAGAATCCCATTGCCTCAAAATAGCGTTCACGGTGGCAATTGAGATATGCATGTCCGTTATGCGCAACAATATGGAGACTTCATGTGGCTTCATCTTACTCAATTATGACAGCGTACTCCTCCTGCAGTATCCACAAGGTCACTGGTCATATCCAAAGGGGCATGTTGAGGGCGACGAGGATCATCATACAACCGCCCGCCGTGAATTGTTGGAGGAGACCGGAATCAACGATATCGTAATCGACAGCGGTTGGCGCCAACGCACTGAATATTCATTCTATCACAAAGGGCGGCAAATCGACAAAGAGGTGTATTGGTACATCGCCACAACGAATCAGTTGAATGTGACTATCTCACATGAGCATACGAACTATCTTTGGTTGAATTTCGATGAGGCCGAGACTCAGCTGACCTTCGATCAAGAGAAGGCTCTACTGCGTGACGCCCGCACATATTTGGCTGCGAGCGGGGCAACTGTTTGAGACGTAATGCGCGCGCGAGAACGGTTTTCAGTCGCGCTTGCCAAGTGGGGTCCAGAGGGATTCCTCATCGCCCATCTTGGCTGTAATCCATCGGCCAAGGACGAAGCAATGGTCAGAGAGTCTGTTGAGGTAACTTATGACTTCAGGTCGAACTTCATCGCGCATCGCACAGGCTTCACGTTCTGCCCTGCGAACAACCGTTCTCGCTATGTGTAAATGTGCCACTGGGGGGCTGCCAGTAGGGAGAATGAATGATGATAAAGGCTCGAGATCTTCGAGCATTGAGTTCATTTCAGTCACAAGCCTCTCGCCCTCTTCGGTGCCGATTATCGACATCTGCTCCGGTATTCCTCCGGGCGGGCAGGCGCACTCAGCACCGACATCGAAGAGTTCCTGCTGGATGCGTAACAGCATCTCGTCCGCCTCCATTGAAAAGGGCCAAGATGCCTCTCTATTGAACTCCATTCGGACTACCCCAATCGCCGCGTTCGCCTCATCAATCGTGCCATAGATTGCCACTCTAGGATGCTCCTTCCCAACCCGAGTACCATCTACAAGAGAGGTTTCACCCCCATCTCCGCCGCCGGTGTGGACCTTGGTAATCCTAACCATGCTGTTCTCCGATTCGGCTATGTGCTATCAATCGTCCCGAATCGTCGCTGACTGGATTTGACCCAGAGCATCCTCAATCGCTTCAACCCATGACTGGTCCACTGATTCCCACCCACCAGCCTTCTCGAGCTCGACGATATGCTCTTGCTCGGCCTCGATTTCACCCGCATGACGGTGGATTAGAACAAGCGCGGCATGACTCATTGTATTGATCCACGGGTCCTCCATATCCCACGAACGTTCGAAGTGAGCAACTGCTCCGTTAGGACCGTGAATCAGACCACGTCGGACTTGCCTAAGTCCGGATTTTGACCAAGAAATCCCCTGTACTCCGACCATGAGACCTCTGAATGCTAGGTATATTACTAGCATGACGAGAAGCGAGGCGACAGAGAAAGAACCAATCTGCTCGACCTGCCCCATTCCCGACCATCGGTCTACCATCAGGCTGATCGCACCCATACACAGCAGGATGCCCCCAAAGGGCGCAACTATCACGTCGTTTCGAAGCATCGACATCTGAATCACCCCTATGACTACGGCAGCTCCTCCAACGATTGTGGCTACCACCGCCGGGACTGACTCACCAGTCCCCCTAGGAGCACTGTTGGACAACCAGAGGATGCTCCCTATCACAAGCAATACTAGAGCGAACCTACTACTAATCTCAGGGAAAGGCTGGTGCCGGGAGTAGTTGAGCACAACAATACCGAGGCCAATAAACAAAGCAATCCAAAATAACATGAATCACTCCTCCAAGGACTCTTCACGCCACCCAGGGTTCCAGAACTCCTCGTTGTCCAGCCACTCCAGCCAAGTCTCCGCATCCGCTTGGAGCAGCTTGTAGGCCCTGCGCTCGAGTCCATCCAACAGTGAGGAGTCTACCTCTCCTCTGTCCCGGGCCTCGTTCCATTCACCCTGCATCGCGCTGACTTGACGCTGGCCTTCTTTGTGATTATCATAGCAGCGCTCACAGATCTCCCTAAGGTCCTGAATCCACATTCGGGTTCCACGCATATGAGGCTCCTCTTCGAGAACCTTCTCCTTGCGTTTGAACGGCCACCATCCCATCTCTATCGATACTTCCGCTACAGCCGACTTTCTTGATGCTTTGCGAACCGCTCAAGTTGCAGACCGTACCCGAAGTGGCATGGGCCGCATAGTCGTACACCTCCATGGCGCAGCGAAGAACACCTCTCATCGAGCATCTATTTCAGACTACTCAGCGAGGCTGAGAGGCGAGGGTGTGAAGATTATCGAGCACAGCGATAGAACCACTGCACAGGGTTACTTGGAAGAGGTACTCAGAGGCACAGAAAACAAGTCTGTGATGCTCTTGCAGGAGAGCGGTGAGGCGCATGATAGCGAGACCTTCGCCTCGACTTTTAGGCGCTGGCGACTGTCACGAGAGGAGACCCATCTAGTGGTTGGACCCGCCGATGGATTTGGCGATGATGGGATAGGCTACAAGGCAATATCACTAGGTCCTTTGACCATGCAGCACGAGCTCGCTGCTGTAGTGCTGCTGGAGCAGCTCTACCGAGCCACCACAATCATCAGAGGGGGCCCCTATCACAGGGGTTGATTACAATCACAATTCTAGAAACGTCTGAATGGGGCTGGCACGGGCTATGATACCGAACATACTTCGGTGATACACACGCGCACACACGAGGGGTTCTGTTGATAAGCAGGCCGAATTTGACGGAGCACTTCGGGGTCGAAAGATGGACGAGAGCAAAGTAATGATTGGTGACAGAAAGAGGAGAAACACCGCAATAGCAATCGTGGTGCTAATGCTGCTGAGTACGCAGATGTACAACATGCTAAACTTCGAAGACGAAGATCCAGAAGAATCCGTTTGGGGTGCTGTTCCACACAGGACTGCGTACCAGCAGATGAATCAAGCCTCGGGTCCAATGTCCGGAGACACACAGGGCCAACCTGCTACCGAGTTCGCTTTCGATCAAGCGAGTTTCACCGACCCGTCGTACCATGACCCCGCATCATTCTACGGCCAAGTATCTAATCCAGCAGCCCTCAATCTTGATCCCGGATACGGCTTCTTCCTTGAGGAGACTCAAACCGAGGACCACGACAACGATGGAATCGACGATTTGAACGATCTCGACGATGACAACGACGGAATTGTAGATTTGATAGAGCGCTTCGATGGATGCTACGGCACCGATCCCTTCGACCACGACAACGACGGCACCCTAGACGAATTCGATTGGGATGACGACAACGACGGCATCCTCGAGGGACCTATTGACTACTCACAGGGAGCCGATCCTAGGAACGTCAGCGCTGACCGCTATGTAGATCCAGATACAGTTCACCCTTGGACTGGAACTCCTGTAGGAATCGGCTACCGAGTTGATCAGAATCCGATGGATCACGACAACGACGGTATTACCGATGACGACACCGATGGTACTGGGCCGGACTCATATGACGAAGACGATGACAACGACGGCCGCATTGACCAGTTTAAGTGGCCGTGTGATTTTGATGGCGACGGCTTCCAGGATTACTTCGATCTCGATGATGACAACGATGGCGTGTTAGACCTCTGGGATGAGCACCCATGGGACAGCACAATGACCAACAACATCACTTCTACCGCTTCGCTATGGGAGTCGGCCAAGGAGTGGACAGCAGGTGCTACCACTCACAATGTCAACATCATCAGCACAGGATTTACGCCCACTAGTCTAAACATCAACGCCGGCGACACTGTGGTCTGGACCAACACTGACACCACAGATCACACCGTCACCCATGACGGTCCCGCCTTCGACAGTTTCCCGATTTCACCAGGCGCCTCATGGAGTTTCACCTTCACCACCGCAGGGACCTACAACTACTCCTGCTTGCTTCACCCGTCGATGACTGGGACTGTCACCGTAACCTCCTCGGGTACTACTGTCAGCACCTACTCTCAATTCGTAGGAGGTGTCGATTACGTGCAGCGCGAGACCCTTTGGCACCCTAGGAACCAGACTTTCGACACGATTATCGATGGTGATTTGGATGGCGATGGAATTCCTAACTTTATTGATCCCGACAACGACAACGATGGCACCCCCGACTCTGCCGACACCGACGATGACAACGACGGCTTGATGGACATGTACGATGTCGACGATGACAATGATGGTATTCCTGATACATGCTATCAGGTTGACACCAATGGCGACGGTGTGGGCGACTATCCGGTACCATACACCAGGATAGAGATACCCGGCATTGATTGTGAGCTAGACTACGACCGAGATCTCGATGATGACAGGTACCGGCCGATAGACCAAGACTACGATTTGGTATGGGACTGGCTTGACGAGGATATGGGAGGTACGGCACTGCCTGACAACCCTCTGGGCGCCCCTTCGATGTTCCCCGACGATATCCCATTCGATCTTGATAACGACGGTATTCCCAATGAAGAGGACCCATTCATGTTATCGACCTACGATGAGGTTCAGAACTGGAACTGCCCGAGTCTCACCAACCCCAATCCGGTTAACTCGGACGAGAACTGTGTCCTGATGCGAAAGTCATACACTGGTAACAATGACTGGGATGGTGACGGCATCAACAACTGGGAAGACGTTGACGACGACAATGATGGTATTCTTGACTGGCTCGACATCGACGAGGATTGCGATTTTGACGACGACAACGATCTCCACTTGTTGAACGGCTCGATGTTCCGTGACGACGGCCCAAATCATCTCGATACCGATATCGACGGCGACGGACTGCCGAACGACACTGACTGGGACGACGACAATGACGGAATCTCTGATTACTACGACCCCGATGACGGTAATTGCGGAATAGTCGACTCCGATCAGACAGACCCGTTCAACAGCCAATACTACTCACACAGCGACGGTGATCCGATAGATGGTTCCGACGATGGAGGCATCTACTCCCACGATGTCGCCCACTTCTTTTTCTGGAACCAGACTTGGATGTTCAATCCATTCAGCCTAGAGAACAATTTCGTCCTTGACTACAACGGCTACGATAACAACAACGGGACCATTACCAATGGCAAGGTTCCCGAGATGTATTGGTACGTCATCAACAAGTGGAGCCCATACAATGGTGACAATTACTTCGATATCGACCTCGATGGCGACTCCCTGGTCAATGGTATCGACACAGATCAAGACGGCGATGGACTGCCGGACTGGTGGGATCAAGACGAGGGCAACGATGGTGTTCTCGATGTTGACGACATCAAGATGGGTGGAACCTTCGATGATGGAACCTGCGGATCGAGTTTGGTCTGGGCGGTTATCCAACAGGCTGTTGCCGAGCATGCATGTGGCTTGGCATATGCCTGGTTGTATGGATACCCCTTGCAAGCAGCTACTCAGACCCAACAGACCGTCTACACAGCGCCTTACAGTACTAGGCCCGACCACCAGTTCGACGAGGGTGCATACAACGGTAGTAACTCGCAGGGCCAGTGGACCTGCATCAAGAACTGCTTCTGGTTCGACTTCTTCGGAAATCAGGATGTCGGTCCCAGCTCAGCTGTCACCTACAACCAGATCAAGAATAACCGCGACTTGTGGGTGGCCTACGTTGGCGTAAACTTCGGTTTATTCCAATGGAATTCTGATGGCAACGCCAACATGTTCCCAGACGAGGTAGCTGACCTACTGAACAACGATGTCGACCCCGACGATGACTGCGGGGCACCTATCGCTGGTAACATGAATCCGCAGTGCATGTTCAATGACACTGCCGACCTCGATGATGACTTCGATGGAATCTACGATCATTGGGATATCGACGATGACAATGATGGTATATGGGACTATTTCGAAGTCGATGTCGACGACGACTGGGACGACGATGCCAGCACCGAGCCGGATGGCTCATTCTTCATTGGCACTAACTGTGAGGATAACGACGACGATGGCACTGACACTGATCCCGACGGCGACGGCTGGTTCCAAGCGGTTTGGGATAAGGGTGTTCTAGGGCAGGGACTGCTACATCCGAAGTACTATGACGTTGACAATGACAATGACGGAATCCCTGATGGAGAAGATCCCGACGATGACAACAATGGTCTCTTAGACATTGATCAGGAGCTGCTTTGCTTCACTGGTGAAGAACAATCACCATGGGATCACGACAATGACGGAGTCCTTGACTGGGCTGATGACGACTGGGACGGCGACGGGCTGGTCAATATCCTCGAGCAGGCTTCTGCCACACCGTGGATTACCCCTTGGGACCACGACAACGATGGCCTAAGAGACGACGTCGACCTCGACGACGACTCCGATGGCATGCTCGACGAGGACGAGGTCATGCTGTGGCCATCGAGATTCGACAGCGAGTCGACCAACCCATGGGATCACGATGACTTCGGCGACGGCACTGGCATAGCCAATCCTGCGGACCCCAACACCGGTCCCGACGCAATAGACCAAGACGACGACGCCGACAACCGCACCGATATTGATTGGGACCACCTTGAGGAGGGTTGGACCTCTGACAACTGCACCAACGGTGCTGAGTCCAGCGACTGGGATCATGACAATGATTGCATCCTCGATGAGGATGACAAGATACCCACTAGGATATCGATGACTGTACCAGAAGTTCTGTGGCTCGATAATCGCTTCCCGGCGAAATTCAATGGAACGGTGAACTGGCTCGATCCAGTACAAGGTGTATTCATGCCTGCATCAGATCTGCCAGTTCAGGTCCATATAGAGTGGTCAAGGAACGGAACTTCAGCAATAGAAACGGTAAACGTCCTAACTAATCAGGACGGCGATTTCGTAGTCGGACAATTCCTATTCCCCGAAGACATCCACGTCGGTGACAACACCACCTATGTGGTCTACGCTGAGGTCACGGAGATGTTCGTGCATGACGGCTCCACAACCGAGCCTGTACCAGTCGAAGTGCGGGCCAATACCACCATCGACTACGTCGCATGGACTTACTTCCGTAGCGACGAACAACCACTCTTCGTCGACTTCAAGGTACACTATACTGCTGACTGGGAGCGCGGCATCTTCGGCAACAGACTGTCTCACGCCCCAGTCTCATTCACCATCAGCGGCGGCATCTTCGGCAACTCCACCCACCCCACTGTGTTCGACGGCTACGGCTACGGCTACAGGGCGGATGTGGGCGGATGGGTCTCACTGACCTTCGTGCAAACGAGCGGCTCACAGGGTGTCTGGAAGCAGGTGCAGTGGAATTCGACCATGGACAATGGAGTTGGTAAGGTTCCTGGTGGCTACCAAGAGATCGTATGGGATAACTTCTCTAAGACTCACAATGTCATCGGGCGCTACAACTACACTAACACCAGCCTGCCGATAGGGGACTACGCCTTCGTCGGATACTCTAGGCCGGACTTGGGTGCTGAGTGGCCGTGGCCTTTCCTTGAGGGAGATAACACAGATAGCTTCGCCATACGTTCCATGCACCGAATGTATGTCGAGGCCGATATCATCACTCCGTCTATTAGACCAGTCTACTTCTGGGACTCTACTCAATTCACTGGTTCCTCCTTCGGGGCCTGGAGAGCGTTGTTCCACACTCCCTCACTAGTCAACGCCGGCATAGACTACGCCGATGCTAGTCTAGGAAAGCCATACGCCCTGCAGTGGGACGGAACTCCAGGAGGACTGACCGGTCAGGCGGCCACGCTGCGTCCGTTCCTGAGTTCGAACGGTACTCACTGGTTCATCTCAATGCAGAATGGAGGCGATTTCAACGTGCCACCATGTGGTCCCGTGGACCCACTCGACCCCGACAGCGCCGTTCGCTGCGAGATCGTGCCTGAGATGTTCACAGGAGAGGAGTTCAGGGTCATCGGAACAGTCTGGAATCGTACTATGACCGCTTGGCCGCATGACCCAATGGCTCTTCAGATCGACGTCGATCACAATGGCGTCTTCGCAGGCGCTCAGGAGACAGGTTTCGCCCGTGTGCCTCAGATGGTAAACGGAGAAGCCACCTTCGACTACAACTGGACATGGTACTCACAGTACTCAGCCGGAGTCTTTGGCATCCGCGCTGACTTCACTAACTCGAACTACTATTTCACAGGCAATCAGACTGCGGTACTAGCACCTACTGGAGCATACGCAAACGTCTCTGTAATCGGAACCACCGACTTCCAACTGAATAATGTCCCACGCCTCTACCGTGGACAGAACACCACAATTGAGGCGAGGCTGATAGACAACGCGTACCAACCGGTTCGTGATGCCCCTGTCAACTTCACTTGGTCTGCCGATGGCACCAATGACCTTGCTGTGACTGATCACAACGGGGTTTTCACGGTCAATCTGACCATCGACGAGCAGCACGAGCTCGGTAACTTCACTCTAAGTTATTCTTACCCGGGAGATCCGATACGACAGGGTAGCTCTTCAGAGGTCTACCTATGGGTGGTCTCTAGGACCCTGATAACGCTACAGAGCGCTACATCAGGCGCCATGAGTAGCGGCGATATCTGGGAGTTCTCGGGGCAGGTCACCGATGACAACCGCACTCCTAATCCAACCGTATTCGACGCGGGACAGGCTCTCGATGGTTGCGGCGACAACGGCGGCGAGGTGCTCATTATCTTCGAAGGAACCGACTTCGAGGATCGCACTCACCGCCAGATAGTCGAAGTCGCCTGCCCTAGTGCCGGCTCGATTCACCACGACATCACACTCGATCCGCAGTTGTTGAGGGACGATCCCGAATCTTTCCTTCCGGATGGCTTCGGACCAGTCAATGTCATACTACGGTTCGGTGAGAATCTGCCGCACGAGGGTTGCGAACTCCTAGATGACGACATGCTGAGGACATCTGGAGCATGGGACCCGTGCACACAGATCCTCAACAGCGAGCATTTCCGTAAGGTGTTGCATTTCAACGCACAGGGATTTTACCTAATTGGGCGAACAAACCTCGTGGTGGACGATCAGATTGTCTACACTTCTGAGATTGACCAGACCACTGGCCAACCCATTGACAAGCCAATGACAGTCACCGGCCAGTTGCTTGATGAACTGGGAGGAAACCTTTCGCACAGGGCCATCCGGGTCGAGTACCAAATGCTCAACATGGAGACAGGTAGCCAGGTCTGCATACCGGGTACCACAGACAACGATGGCTTCTTCGAGATTATCTGCCCGTTGTCGGGTGTCGAGGCAGGTCAAGCCATGGTGACAATTTCTTACGATCCCTATGAGAGTCTCGATAACTGGCGCTACAAGCCTACGAACATCACCAAGATTTTCCCTGTGTTCTCCAATTCTACCATGTTGTTGGAGGAAGTCGGTCCTTTCAGGACCGATGTGGATACCTACACCTTCGCCAACGGCTCCGTGTTCCCTGTGCTTTACCTCAAGGAGTCATTCCACGTTGAAGCCCTGCTCACACAGACTAATGGCAACCCGATTGGTGGTAAATGCCTCAACATATACCTCGATCCACTGACCAACACTCGACCGATTGCCACCGCCACAACGATGGACGGAACTGGTGAGGTAGAGTGGTTCTCGGGTGACCCCGAGGACAACCCCAGCAGACGAGGGGTCGAACCCAACGGCGAGCAGTTAGAGGGCTTTAGGACAGTACGCGTGGCCTACGAGCCCGACAAGGAACTACCGGGCGGATGCAGGGCCGAGACCACTCCAGTGGTCAACGGATCATACATGGACGTCGAGGTCTTGGTGCGTAGCCGAGTTGATATCCTGCTAAAGGAACACTGGGCCAAATCGGCGGGCTACCAACCAGGAGAGAATATCGAAGGTGCCGTGACCATACTTCGAGATCGCCTCGATCTCGCGGTAGAAGGCGAGACGGTGATATTCACCTTCCAGTACTGGAATGGCACAGGCTGGGTTACTGGCTTCCCTCCTGAGTACGCCGTCACCAATGAACAGGGTACTGCCAACTTCACTTGGCCTGGAGAGGGCTATTCAGGAGAGAACGTGCCCGGTGAGATAGATTGCGCAGCCGGAGGGCCTTGTGTCCAGAATGGGAAATGGAGGGTGCTAGTACACTTCCAAGAATCGCCATTCTATGTCGAGGAGTTCCTCAATAGCACTCCCACCATCAAACTCGGAGACGAACCGGTGACGCAGCAGACCAGCTTCTTTACGGCCAGAGTTACAGTTGTGCTCCTCATTGCAGTATCGTTCGCGCTCTTCATCGGGGCAATCATGTATCGCAACTATGCCGAGCGCCGACGTATCGAAATCATCCGTGGTATACTGACTGACTCACTGATGTCACTCAAGGCCTCTAATGACTACATCCAGACCATCTTCAACTGCTACAAGGACCTAGTAAGATTCTTCAGGTCCAGAGGGGCGATGAAAAAGGTCTACGAGACGACTAGAGAGTTCGAGGACGCAATCAACTCGATGCTCGGAGGAATAGCGTCTCCGGAAGATCTCGACGAATTCTTCTCTATCTTCGAAGAGGCGCGATACTCCGATCACGAGATTGGTGCCGACCAGCGCGACAGAGCCATAGCAACTCTACAATCAATTGTGAATCACCTGACCGCATCATTGGGTGACTCAATGCTGAATAGGTCGTACTCAAACGAATCTGGCCTATATGGTACCATCACCAAGGCCGGCGAGTTCGTAGACTCTGAGGGGCAGATCCGTATCGCTGGTATCGACGAGGAAAACCAGAACGACGACTTCAAAATCTGATTGAATATTCTCGGGGGGCTGCTCCGTTAATGGGAGGCGCAGCTTTCCGCCCCTTCGGGGCGCCCCGTAGCATTCATAACAGCGCCTCGGGTGGCCGCGCTACCCGAGTAACGTCGAGGGAGTCATATGAGTATGAACACGAGAAAGACCAATCAGGCCCTGGTCACCTTAATCGGTGATCTCAAGGACCACAGCAGGTCTACCGGTTCTGCACTGTGGCGAGACGTGGCTGCCAGACTTGAGAAGAGTCGCAGCAACTGGGCTGAACCTAACCTGAGCCGACTATCGCGACACGCCGCTGACGAGGATACCGTACTCGTTCCCGGCAAGTTGCTGGGAAGCGGTGATGTGTTGGGTAAGCCTAACGTCGCCGCCTATAGTGTCAGTTCTGGAGCCCGCTCTAAGATAGAAGCAGCAGGCGGACGCGTCATGTCGATCCGCGAATTGATGGATGAGAACCCTAAGGGGAAAGGGGTGAGGATACTTGGCTGAGGCATCAACACTAGTTTACGACGCCACGGATAAGATCCTTGGCCGTCTAGCCAGCCTTGTGGCTAAGCAGTTGCTTTCAGCTCGTAAGGCGGGCCACGAGCAACGCGTCATCGTCTACAACGCGGAACACGCAGTGGTTTCAGGACCCAGAACGAGGGTGCTTGCCAACTACGGCGGTAAGTACAAGCTCAATCACCCTAGGAAGGGACCGTTCTATCCAAGGATGCCTGACCAGATACTCAAGAGGACTGTTCGCGGAATGCTGCCGTACCAGAAGAACAGCAGCGGACGCGGCGCGCTACGCGACCTCAGGGTGATGATTGGCAAACCGATTAATCTAGCAGGTGACGAACTCCCCGACGGTCACGCGTGGGGCGACACAGTGTCTATCGACAAACCACTTCCACTCAAGTTCGTCCGACTCGGTGAGATAAGCTCTTCACTAGGCGTCGATGCATCCCGATGGGAGGGTAAGTGACATGGCCAAGAAGCCGAAAGGAAAGATTTCTGTCAACATGAGTGGCAAGCGCAAGACCGCTGTCGCCCGTGCCACCGTGCGAAAGGGTAAGGGACGCGTCCGAATCAATAGCAAACCAATCCACATTATCGAGCCCGAACTCGCTCGTCGTAAGGCGCTGGAGCCTGTGCAAATTGCCGAGGCCATGAACCGCCTAGTAGACGCTGATGTCGTAGTAGACGTTCAAGGCGGCGGCCAGATGGGACAAGTTGATGCAATCCGCACGGCTATTGCCCGAGGACTGGTAAAGTGGAACGGTGGTGCTGAGGGCGATGATGAGGAATTGCGTGACGAGTATCTGAGGTTCGACCGCAGCCTACTCGTCAATGATCCACGTCGTAAGGAGCCGAAGCATCAAATGGGACGCGGTGCTCGAAAGAAGTGGCAGAAGTCGTATAGGTGATGATAGAATGTTGATTCCAGTAAGATGTTGGAGCTGTGGCAAGGTGATTGCCCACGTCTACGAGCAGTATAAGCAGGCAGTCGAGAGTGGCGAGGATGCTCAGAGCACCCTTGAGAATCTAGGTATCGAGAGATACTGCTGCAGGAGGATGTTCGTAGGTCACGTAGATCTCCTCGATGAGATTGCCCCGTTCAGCGTCGCCAGAGAGCAATAGTACCCGACAGGGCTTTGACCAATTCCCCCCTCGCTTTGAGAGCCCAAGGGCCTGTAGGTTAGTTTGGCCTATACTTCGCGGCTGGGGGTCGCGCGACCCAGGTTCAAATCCTGGCAGGCCCACCACTTTCACTCTAATCTTGCTCATGTTGCCTAAAAATAGGAGCCCGTAGGGCTCCTAAACCGCAAGTTGAAGGCACTAGGCCACCTTCGTGTACCATGGCAGCGGAGCGGCCCAGCGAAGGCGGCGAGCAAACGCTCGTGGATTGGCTAGCCGAGCAGATAGCACATCACTCGCACCTTTACTACAATGAGGCTAGTCCTGAGATAACGGATGCCGAGTTCGACAAACTCTGGGACGAATTGAGCAGACTGGCTCCTGAACATCCCCAACTGAAAAAGGTCGGCTCGGATCCTCCTCCTGGTTCTGTCAAGGTGAATCACTTGTTCGCGATGCGTAGTCTTGACAAGTCGAGCACTGAGGAAGAAGTCACACACTTCGTCTCCGAGACCACTGCTCAAAGCCGCAGATTCGTGTGCCAGCCCAAATTGGATGGCTCCGCGCTGTCACTGGAATATCGTAGGGGCCGTTTGGTCAGAGCAGCTACCAGAGGAAGTGGGACTCGAGGTGAAGACGTGACAGCAAACGTCCGCAGAATCCCGAATGTCCCGGAGTCTCTCCATTGGGCTGGCGACTGTCACGTCAGAGGAGAGGTGGTAATGCCACTACAGACTTTCAGAGAAAGCTACGCCGAGGTAGCTCCGAACCCTAGAAATCTCGCTGCTGGCTCACTCAGGCAGAAGCACGTTGAGGCTGGCAAGGGCAGAGCCGAGGACCTCGTCTTCCTCGCTTACGGTGCTGAGTTCCCAACTATTGGCCCAAGGCACCCAGACAGTCCCGA
>Ga0206683_10001304_pt1 | contig 17366 bp, 14 predicted proteins | sample M280m12015metaG_FD_155483 | JGI IMG/M metagenome (GOLD analysis project Ga0206683, IMG submission 155483) | Ammonia-oxidizing marine archaeal communities from Monterey Bay, California, United States - M2 80m 12015 | ecosystem: Environmental > Aquatic > Marine > Intertidal zone | place: USA...
CACGTACCGCCAGATCTGTGCACAGGTTGCTCGCGAGGATAACTTGATCGCCTGTTTCATGTCGAAACCATTTATGGGTGTATCGGCCTCGGGCTGTCACCATAATATGTCGTTGTGGCGCGGCGGCGAAGATGTGATCAATACGCTCGGACATGATCCCTTACCCGGTATGGAAGGGACTTTTAGCTACCGGGTCGGCGGTGAGAACACCTTCTTGCCCGATCCATCGATTGACGAGCGTGCCCCCGGCCCGATTGGATTGCAATCTATCGGCGGTGTTATCAAACACCTCGGTGCCCTGACTTCGATCGGCTCTTCGACAGTTAATTCCTACCGCCGTCTTTGGGATACAGGTTTCTGGGCGCCAATTTTTGCTGACTGGGGTTATCAGAACCGCACCTGTGCGTTGCGTGTGTCTGCACCAGGCCGATTCGAATACCGTTCGGTAGATTCGATGGTGAATCCGTACTTGATGGGTTCCGCGCTGCTGAAAGCTTTCGATGACGGTATCGACAACGATCTGGATCCTGGTGAAGCGGAAGAACGCAATATCTATCAGGCGATTGACGCAGGTAAACAGGTCAAGAAATTGCCGATGTCGCTCGGCGACGCGCTCGACCGACTGGCGAATGACGACGTCATTAAATCATCGATGCCCGGTGAAATGTACAAGGTATTCGAGCATTACAAACGTGACGAGTGGGAGCGGTTTATGCATACCACGACCGAGTGGGATATGGAGACCTATCTGGACTGCTTGCCTTGACTGGCACGCCGGGCCGAGGTGGGTCGGCAAGTGCGGTCCACGGCCTGTCTAAGTTTGTTTCACTAATTCAAGTAATGGAGGACACGGCCCTATGTGCGGGATAGCTGGTTTAATACACAGGGGAAAGAGCAGTGATATCGGCAGTGAGCTTACAGCCATGCTGCAGTCCCTTAAGCATCGTGGTCCGGACTCAACGGGATTTGCACTGTACGGCAATCCTTGCGAAGGCGAACATGTTTTGCGTTTCAAGGTCGCTGAGCAGGAAGATATGCGTAAAGGCTTCCAGATTCGTGATCAGGTCAAGGAGCGTAAAGCTGAGGTAGATCGCCGACTGGACGAGTTAGGGGCGCGTAAGGTGCAAGAAGACGATGCTACTGAGTATGCTTACCGCTACTTGATCTCTTACCACGGCGACATGAAAAAGCTGGCGGATTATGTTGAGGATGTCGAAGGCGCGGAAATTCTGTCCATAGGTAATGCGTTGGAGTTGGTCAAAGACCTCGGTGATGCAACTACCGTGTCGGACCAGTACGAACTGGGTACTTTTCAAGGCACCCATGCAATTGGTCACACTCGTATGGCGACCGAGTCTGATGTCGATATTCGATCGGCCCACCCCTATTGGGCATATCCGTTCAATGACATCGCGGTAGTTCACAATGGACAGTTAACCAATTACTGGGGCTTCCGGCGAGAACTCGAACGCCGAGGCCACCGTTTTATGTCCAACTGCGATTCCGAGTTGATCGCCGTTTACATCGCTGATCGCATGAACTGCGGCGATGACCTTGAAGCAGCCATGCATCGCTCCGTGGATGAACTCGACGGCGTATTTACCTATGTGGTCGCTACCGCTGACAAGTTGGGCATGGCAAAAGATGTGATGGCTGCTAAGCCAATGGTGCTTTACGAAAGCGACGACTTCGTTGCTTTAGCCTCGGAGGAGGTCGCAATCCGTAGTGTCTTTCCACACGAAATTGATACTTATGACCCTTATGAAGGAGAGGTGATGGTATGGCAGAGCTAGATCGCACACACGAGTCCCATGAACTTGGGATGCACACAGAGCAGTTAAGTGGGCGCAACCAGCAGACATTCTTTTCAGCCGAGGAGTCGGGCAACCTGGTCTACCCCTGGGCATCTGAAGTCGATTTTTCACGAACGGCTGAAATTGATGCCGCACCGCTTGATCAACGACAGGTCAACCAGGAGATTCGTCGACTGATGTCTGAGGGCTACGGCACGATCACTGTGATCAACCCGGGAGCAAAGCATTCTCTGGGAGTCGGAATTCTCAGTCGGCTGAATCTGCATTTTGAGGGTAGCCTGGGGTATTTTGGCTGCGGACTGCTCGATGGCCCCAATGTGACGATCAGCGGCCGGGTAGGCTGGTCATGTGCTGAGAACATGATGGCGGGCCAGGTCGTGATTGAAAAGAACGGGGGATCGACATTTGGCGCAGCGATCCGCGGTGGTGACCTGATCTGTAAGGGGGACGTGGGCAGTCGGACAGGTATTGACCAAAAAGGCGGGACCATTATTGTAGGTGGCCGAACCGGTGCGTTTTCGGGCTTCATGATGCAGCGTGGTCGTATGGTCGTGCTGGGCGACGCGGGCAAGAACCTAGGCGATTCCATGTATGACGGCACTATTTATGTCGGCGGAAAGATTGCTGACCTTGGTGTTGATGCAGTTGAGGGTGAGATGACTGACCTCGACTGCCACTGGCTTTCGCGCAAACTGGGTCAGTATGGCCTTGAGGCGTCGAATGGGGTGGAAAATATGACCAAGATCGTTTCAGGAAAACAATTATGGAATTACGACAACCTTGAGCCGACTGAGAAGAAATTGGTTCTGTAATTTCCAGCACGAGGAAGGATTATGACATCTAGAAGAAATAAGGATCTCATCGGTCACAGTTTCATGTTTCCGCCGGAAGTGATGGATGATATTCACATCAAAGCGGAGCTTGGCCGTTACCGGATGCGGGGGTTTTCACTTTTCAAAAAAATTCCCAGTTGGGATGACTTAACCTTTTTGCCCGGCACTCTGACCCGTTTCGTCATCGAAGGCTATCGGGAAAAATGCCTGACTAAAACGATTATTGGACCTCGTGCTAAGCGGCCATTGGAATTGGATATACCCATCTACATCACCGGGATGAGCTTTGGTGCTTTATCCTATGAGGCTAAGACTGCACTGGCCCGCGGTGCAACCATGGCGGGTACGGCAACGTGTTCAGGAGAGGGCGGTATGATTCCTGATGAGCGACGCTATTCGGAGAAATGGTTTTACCAGTGTATTCAGTCCCGTTATGGCTTTAACCCGCACCATCTTCGTTTAGCCGATGGATGCGAATTTTTTATTGGCCAAGGTTGTAAAGTCGGCTTGGGCGGCCATCTGATGGGGCAAAAAGTCACTGATCAAGTGGCAGAGATGCGCTCGCTCCCGGCTGGAATAGACCAACGATCACCGGCTCGCCACCCAGACTGGCTGGGCCCGGACGATCTGTCACTGAAGATTCAGGAAATTCGAGAAGCAACTAACTGGGAAATTCCTATCCAGTTGAAATTAGGCGCAGCGCGAGTTTATGACGATGTGCGTATGGCGGCTAAGACCGATCCGGACTCTATCTATATGGATGGTATGGAAGGAGGAACCGGTGCGGGACCACATCTGGCAACCGAGGAAACCGGCGTGCCTGGCATAGCCGCGATCCGCCAGGCTCGGCAAGCGCTTGACGATGTCGGTAAATCAGGTGAGATCTCGCTGGTCTACGCCGGTGGGATCCGCAATGGTGGCGATGTGGCAAAGGCCTTAGCCCTTGGTGCAGATGCAATCGCGATCGGACACTCGGCCATGATGGCGCTGAACTGCAATAAAGATATTCCTGAGGCCGATTTTGAGAAAGAAATGGGTGTGGAAGCCGGTTACTGTTATCACTGCCATACCGGCCGTTGCCCGGTCGGTGTGGCCACGCAGGATCCCGAGTTGCGCAAACGACTGAATCCTGATGATGCCGCCGAGCGGGTGTACAACTTTTTGCACACCCTGACAATTGAGTGTCAGATGTTGGCACGGGCCTGCGGCAAGACCAATGTGCATTCATTAGAGCCTGAGGACCTGGCCGCACTCACAATGGAGGCTTCGGCTCTGGCGCAGGTCCCACTGGCAGGCTCACAGCACACAGTCGGGCGTCCCGATATGAGTCGGTTCTAAGGAGAGCATAATGGCATACGAAAAAGACATTGATCATTTCATCAAGGGCGACGGACTTGATTCTGAGCGCGAGCAAACCATAGGGCAGCACATCGGGTATCGCTACGACGTCAATCTGGTTCCGGATTACGATAGGCTGACGCCGTTTTTGAAGTCCTATATAGAAATAATGGGATGGAAAGATCTTAACTGGCTGGAAGATGTGCATATGGGCTACGAAGAAAGTCGCGCGGCCGTGTTTGATCGCAATATTAACGGTTGGGTGACAGTGCCTCCCGAGATGGACCTCCCAGACAATCAGCAGGATAGGGATATGATTGCCCGGGAACTTCTTATCAAGTTTCAGATGTCCTCGCGCCATCCGATGGTCGACCTGAGAAAGGCTTACGCCAAGTTCTAGTTGCCCAATACGTTTGTGCGCCAGCGGCCCATCTGACGCCACAGGCTTAGTAATGTCCTGATGACCGGTGAACCGGCTATGATGCAATAAGAGCCGCCTTTTTGACAGCCGCGCCAGTGGGTTTAAACTGACAGAAGGATGGCCGGTAGTGGGAAATATCCTTGGGGTATACAAATATCAGTTGCCCTTTCTTGACTACGCTGATATTTGCACTTATCCCATTAGGGGCTTGGTTAGCGTCGAGTTAGGTTTCAACGGTGATGCCGGTGCGGCGGGGAATCTTTTAACCTTTAGCCTCTAGTGGATGCAGAGATCATCAGACGATGACAATTGATTACCGTGATATCGATGGCAAAGCAGTCGCCGCGACTATGCTCGCAGAGGTTACTGCAGGAGTTCAGGATTTGGTCGCTGCAAACTGGCAGCCACGCCTGATCTCTATCCGTATCGGTGATGACTCAGCGGTTAATCTTTATATCCGCAACCAGCAACGAAGTGCTCAAAAGGTTGGGATCGAGTTTGAGCAGAAACGCTTTCCAGAAGGTACCTCAGCAGGCGAAGTGCATGCGGTCATTTTGAATTTAAACGCTGACCCACGGGTGACCGGGATCATCTTGCAACGGCCGATTCCCGATGGACTGCCAATCCAAGAGCTTCAATCGGCTATTCATCCGTTAAAGGATGTTGAGGGCATGCATCCCACCTCCATTGGTAACATTGTGTACCGAAATCTCGAGCTCGGCCCATGTACGGCGATGGCGGCCGTGGAGTTGCTTAGGCAGACGGGAGTATCGCTGGAGGGTTTGGAGGCAACTGTTATTGGACACTCCGAGATCGTCGGCAAGCCCATTGCCTTTTTGTTGATGGCTGAAGGGGTGACTGTAACCGTCTGCCATCACCTGACCCGCGAGGTGGCTGTTCACACTCGCCGGGCCGATGCGGTATTTGTTGCAGTCGGAAAAGCGGGGCTGGTCAAAGGCGAAATGCTCAAGCCCGGCGCTGTCGTGGTGGATATCGGTATCAACCAGATTAAGGATGCCAGCGGCAACATCCAGGTTGTTGGGGACTGCGATTACGATGCCTGTCGCCAGGTCGCGGGCTGGATAACGCCCGTACCGGGCGGGGTTGGACCAGTTACGGTAGCTGTTCTTATGCGTAATACACTTATCGCCGCCCGGCGATTAAAAAGCTCGTATACCGAGCACCTAAGTAACCATCTTTAATTAATCTTTAAAAAGGAAATTCCATGGCTAGTGTTCCCAGTGATATTGATATTGCCCGCAAGGCGAAAACCCGACCGATTAGTGAAATCGGCGACAAACTTGGCATTCCGGTTGACTCATTACTCAACTATGGTCCCACCAAGGCCAAGATCAGTAATGAGTTTATTGGATCTTTGAGTGATCGTCGTGACGGCAAACTGATACTGGTAACGGCGATATCGCCGACTCCGGCAGGCGAGGGCAAAACGACAACGACTGTGGGCCTGGGCGATGGCCTGAACCGGATTGGAAAAGATGCGTTGATCTGTTTACGGGAGCCGTCACTAGGGCCTTGTTTCGGTATGAAAGGCGGTGCGGCGGGTGGTGGCTATGCCCAAGTGGTCCCCATGGAAGATATCAACCTGCATTTTACCGGAGATTTTCATGCGATCGGTGCTGCCCACAACTTGTTGTCGGCGTTGATTGAAAATCATATCTACTGGAGTAACGAACTCGGCATTGATCAGCGACGGGTAACCTGGAGAAGAGTTGTCGACATGAATGACCGGGCGCTTCGCCAGATCACGGTCGCGTTGGGTGGCGTCGCCAATGGGTTTCCTCGGGAAGGCGGCTTTGATATTACCGTTGCTTCAGAAATCATGGCAATATTTTGCTTGGCTGAAGATTTGCCCGACCTGCAGAGGCGGTTGGCCAATATTATTGTTGGCTACACCCGCGATCGCGAGCCGGTTCATGCTCGTGACCTCAAGGCGCAAGGGCCCATGACTGCCCTGCTGCGAGATGCATTTATGCCAAACCTGGTTCAGACGTTGGAAAACAACCCCGCCATCATTCATGGAGGGCCGTTTGCCAATATTGCTCATGGGTGTAACTCAGTTCGAGCGACTAAAACAGCGCTCAAGCTTGCGAAGTATGTGGTGACCGAAGCTGGATTCGGTGCGGACCTTGGCGCAGAAAAGTTTTTTGATATCAAGTGCCGTAAAGCAGGTCTGAAGCCGGATGCTGTCGTACTGGTGGCAACTGCTCGAGCGCTTAAGATGCACGGCGGAGTCGCCAAGGCTGATCTTAGTGCTGAGAACGTCGGCGCATTGGTAGACGGCCTTGAAAACCTGGGACGTCATCTTCGTAATATTGGGCAATTCGGGGTTCCTTCAGTCGTCGCAATCAATAAGTTCACAGCGGATACTTCCGCTGAACTTGATGCTATACGAACCTACTGCAGGGAATTTGGTGTCGAGGTATTTGAGTGCAATCACTGGGCTGATGGCGGCGCTGGTACCGAGGGATTGGCTCAACATGTTGCCGAGCTCGCCGATTCAAGGAGTTCACAGTTTCGTCCACTTTACCCGGATCACCTAACCTTGTGGGAAAAGGCGCGTACCGTGGCGCGAAACATTTACGGTGCGGATGACATCATCGCGGACAAAAAGGTCCGGGGGCAATTCGACGAGTTCGAGGAAAAATACGGTCATTTCCCGGTCTGCATGGCCAAAACACAATATAGTTTCTCCACAGATCCCAGCCTGCTTGGTGCTCCCACCGGCCATGTGGTTCCCATTAGAGAGTTACGCTTGTCTGCAGGGGCCGAATTTGTTGTTGCCATTTGTGGTGAAATCATGACAATGCCTGGATTGCCTCGAACACCGGCAGCTAACAGCATCTTTGTTAACGACGATGGGGAAATCGAAGGGTTATTCTAAGGCTTTGGGTCTCACTGGTTTGTTGGGGCTTAGATAAAACGCCAGCAATGCTGGCGTTTTCTTTACTGGATAGATCAACTAAATTAAAGGGAGGTTGATTCGCCCAGATCGTTTTCTGTGAGATAGGTGTTAAGGATTTTTAAGGATCGCCATGAGGTTACTGTTGATAGTCAAGCAGATGGTGCTTCAAATATTTTCAGCCATGATTGCTGTTACAAAAGTTAATGTCAGTAAAACAAAAGATTAAATTTTATGCTGTTCCCGTTAGCACATATTGCGCCAGGGTGCGGATTATTTTGCGATTGAAATCTATTGATTTTGAAGAACTCCTACCACCTGGTGGCAATTACAATACAACTGAGTACCGAAGGTTAATTCCTGCGGGTTCCGTGCCCGCAATTGAAATCGGCGGGTTTCGCCTTCATGATTCGGCCGCAATTGCTGAGTTCCTGGACGAACAATATCCGGAACCGGCAATGTGGCCACAGAACGTTCAAAAACGCGCTGTATTACGATCGATTGCTCACTTTCACGATACTCGACTCGAGCCAGCGCTACGGGTGCTATTTCCAATGGTAGGGCAAAGTCCAGAGTCACCGGAGAAAATTACATCAGCGATTAATCACATCGTAGAGTGTCTAAAAAGACTCGATTCACTGGTTGAGCCTTCTCCGTACTTGGGAGGTGATCGATTATCTTTGGCAGATTGCGTTTATCCGACCACATTATTCATGTTAGAAGATGTTGTTAACGCGCTGGAAAAAAAGATTACCTTACCCAGCAAGATATCTAATTGGCAAAAAGCACTCTATGACAATTTGATTGTTCGACGTGTGGTAGACGACAACCGAGATGCCATATCAGCCTGGGTCCAGAAAAAATTGCTGTCTATTTAATACGAATCAAAAAATGAGACATGGGAGGCGGGATCGGGTATCCATGAGCAATATATTATCGTTCAATTAGTCCGAGTCGATAATTTGTTGTAGCACTTTATAATGGAACATATTTATGGAACAAGAGGATAAGATCATGACCGCTGAAAATTTCAATGGCCCTATGATATCTCTTAGTCGGGTGTCAAAAAATTTCGGACAATTCCAGGCACTGAATAAGGTAAGCCTGGAAATTCAATCTGGTGAGCGGGTAGTTGTTTGTGGTCCATCAGGTTCTGGTAAGTCAACGATGATCCGATGTATTAATCGGCTTGAGGAGCATGACGAAGGCACCATTATTGTCGATGGTATCGAGTTGACAGAAGACGTTAGAGATATCGCCAGCATCAGGCGTAATATCGGTATGGTATTTCAACAGTTCAACCTGTTTCCCCACTTAACCGTGCTTGATAACTTGACTCTCGCTCCACTTAAGGCCAGAAAGATGTCCCGGTCCGAGGCAGCCAAGCTGGCTAAACATTACCTTGATCTTGTACATATCCCTGAGCAGGCCGAAAAATATCCCAGTCAGTTATCAGGCGGCCAACAACAAAGAGTAGCGATCGCAAGAAGCTTGTGTATGGAGCCAAAGATCATGCTCTTCGATGAGCCAACGTCTGCACTCGACCCCGAGATGATCAAGGAGGTGCTCGACGTCATGATTGAGCTCGCCGAAGGGGGTATGACAATGATTGTGGTCACCCATGAAATGGGCTTTGCTAAACGAGCTGCAGACTCAATTGTTTTCATGGATAAGGGGGAGATCGTAGAGAGTGCGAACACCGAAGAATTTTTCGCTGCTCCAAAAAGTGACCGAACGAAACTGTTTTTATCCCAAATTCTAGAGCATTGATTTCTTGTTAAGGGTTGTTCTTGCTCTATCGTTACGACCCTCTAACTTTGGTGGCCTCAACTCCTCTACATCTGCAGCTACCCGAAATAACTGGCACCACGGCATGCAGAAATATAAGTCTATCCGGAGAGGAAAGCCCACTGACTCCCCATTTAGGCCTTTCAAGAACTAGTTTTTCATGTGTAATTGGTCCGATTGGCATCGCCATGGTTGGCTGAGTTGGTCGCTCAACTGTGCGCCTCACAATGGATAAACATGCATACAATGCTCAAGGGACGATTGTGTTCGGCAATAAACACAAAAAGCTTGAGTCGGATAACATATAAGATCAGATGATTCTTCTGCTAACACCAAGTCTGGTACCGCCCTCGCTGATCAGAATTGTTCACGACTGGATAGGATGATGGAGCAAGTTTGAGATTGTTATGGCCAAGGTAATCGCTAGACCAGGACTTCGAAAAATTCGTGACCATATGGTTAATTTTCCGAGTGACCTTCACTCGGAAAAACAGATCCTTCTGAATTCGAACGAAAGCGTGTTTGGACCGAGCGTAAATGTCGCATCTGCCATAAGATCCTCTTTAGATCGGGTAGAAAGGTATCCCGAAAATGCATCAGCCTCGCTCGCTCGAGCACTGAGTGCAAGGTTCAATCATCCTGCTGCACAAATCGTTTGTGGCCATGGCTCGGATGATCTGCTTGCTCGTCTGTCCAGAGCATATTTGGCGCCAGGTGACGAATTGGTCTATTCCAGAAATGGGTATCCGAAAATACCAAACTATGCTTATGTTAATGATGCAATACCAGTCGCAGCGCCAGATCAGAATTTTGCAGTTGATGTTGATAGCATTCTCAGCGTCGTTACGGACAGAACACGGATCGTAATGATTGCAAATCCAGATAATCCGAGCGGAATGTACCTCTCTGAAGAGAGTATTAATCGATTGCATAGTGGACTGCCAAACAACTGCCTGTTGGTTCTTGACTCTGCGTACGTGGAATATGTCGATGCGGCGGACTTCGGGCATCCGGCAGGGCTTGTCGAAAAAAGCGAAAACGTAGTGATGACCAGGACCTTTTCGAAAATATTTGGTTTGGCAGGGCTCAGGCTAGGGTGGATGTACGCGCCCGATAGTATTGCAAGTGTTGTTTCCAGTGTCGGCATTACATTTCCGGTTTCCACCACAGCGTTGGCAGCGGGTATCGTAGCCCTGCAAGACAAGACTCATACCGATAGGGTATTCAAGTTGAACCTTGAAATTCGCGATGAATTTTCAAGTAAATTGAAGTGCCTTGGCCTTGAGGTTATTCCCAGTCAGACTAATTTTGTTCTCGTAGGATTTCTTACGGGTTCAAAAACGGCGGTTGACGCTCACCGTTATCTAGAGGCCAATGGCATCATTGTGAGACGCTTAGCATCTCCTGCGTACAGCAATTACATCCGCTTCACGATTGGAAGTCGAGAGGACATGGCCATAACGGTTGACTTTTTGAAAGACTTTTTATCTCAGAGAAAAGAATGATAAAACGGCAGAATACTGCGTAGAAAAATAACTGGCAGAGCGCACGCGATACTATCGAAATTAGCCAAAAAATGTGATTCTAATTTCTATCGATTGCATCGGACGTATCTTTTTGTTACCTGGGTTAGGGACCTTCATATCTTTGATGCCAATCAGACAAGAATTCCAGAAAAGCTTTCGGGTCTGAAGTAAATATCGGGAAAAAGCCTGGCTTCAGTCCAGATAGCCAGTTGATGGGGTCTATTCAGGCGTGTCAAATAATCTAACCTTTAGAGCGCTTTGCAAAAAAAGGTTTCGGATATCTACGGTATGATCCGATAGTTTTTCGACACTTAGGGTTCTAATCATCGACCGGGAAGCCGTAGTGGGCGCCCTTTGAAATTCTGATTAGTTTCGACCTATATCCTGTTTTGGATCAACCTTAACCTTGGTCTATACTGTACGGATTCCCTATTGCGCATAAATTGTGAACGTGTACCAAACAACTGCTAAAGGAGAACGTTGTGGCTAAGTCTTTCATGCAAATGGTTGAAGAGGCGAGGGCCGAAGTTGACAGTCTCGGCCCGGATGAAGCCCGGGAACGACTGGCACAGGACCCCGATGCCCTAGTAGTAGATGTCCGGGATGCTGCGGATGTTTCATCCACCGGCTTGGCGCCAGGCGGTGTCAACATTTCTCTCGGTATGCTCCCAGTTAAAGCGGACCAGGAGTTGCCCGAAGAATGGCGCGACCCGAGGCTTCAGGATCGCTCTCGTCAGTTGATCCTTACCTGCCAGACCGGTGCAAATGCCGCCAGAGGAGCCAAGCTTCTTAAAGATATGGGCTTCACCAACGTTTCCGTGATGGACGGGGGTATGGAAGCCTGGAAAGCCGCTGGCCTGCCAACAGAATAGCATCGCACCCAGGGTGCTATAGATTTATATCGCCGAAAAGATATCTCCTGCCATAGCTTTGGTATTCTTGTTGTAGAAAAGCACCGTGTCGGCTTCGGCTGACGTTATCGCCACGGTGATCGCATGCTCGCCGACGATTGTTCCATCGCCATGAATGGTATTGGCGGGTGTATGCAGGGCATATCCGTAAGGAATCCTAAACGCGGTGAAGTTGAACTCGTCGGCTGAGAGTCTCTTGCCGATGGTCATGTAGCCACCACAATCGACAGACAGAGGCGCATGAATATGTGGGAAATTATGGGTCTCTACAAAATAACCGCCTCCTCCTGCCACCTCGGTTAAGAAATCATTTCGATAGTTTTTGGCGTAACGGTATTTTGTCAGTACCATGGAAAATTCGTCTGACAAAAGCTCGAATGCCTGGCCGTTTTCAACCAGTGTGAGGCCGTAGTACGTGACATTCTCCTTAGTCGCTGTGACTACTGGGATTCGAAAACCATCTGGTACTAAAATCGCCCCGAATTCTTGGAATACATTGGCATTGCCGCCCGCTTGTATGTTGAGGCCACTTTGCCGGGCATCGCCAGGTTTGTACCACGCAGCCTTGACTGACGCCATATCCGGCCTGTCGGAGCCATTGCTCTTCGCACGAGTCTGACTGTCGGTACTGTGAACAAGTATCTCGGTTTCAGCGAGCACCAACTTCCAGCTTGTCGTTCCGTGCTCCACGAATGTCAGACCGCTATCGGTCTGCAAGACTTCGTCATCTTGATCCTGAACCGAAAATCGGGAAATAATAATACTCTCGAATATTTCACGAGATTCGTCCGTCAAATCGAAGTGAATGGGATGCCCTTGAATCTCGGTCATACTAACTTCCTGCTAAATGAGTGAGACCGATTGTATCCCATCTTTTTGGTGGTTAATAAACTCGATAGGACCATAATGTATGCGCTCATAGTTGGTCTTTTAGATATGACAGAAAGGAAGACTCTTTGATTGCTCGTGGCGAACGGATCAGATGATGCGGTCAGGGAGTGAGCAAATAAGCCATAGGAAGCGGCACAGGCGCGATGGAGTGCAACCAGAATTGCAAAACATTTGTATTGCCATTTTGCGGGCTAAGATAATACTACGCTGCAACGACAGCTCAGAACAACGCTATTCAGCGGATTTGGGTTTTTGTGGAAAAAATTCTAGCTGATAAAAGAGGCGATGAACTTAATACCGCCTAGGAGAAGCTGTCGGATCGGCTTGATGAAAAAAATCCTTCCGGAAATGGATCTCGTCAGCTCTTTAATGGGTGGCAGTTATTCATAATGATCAATTTCGGGGTCGTCAACATTTGTAAGCAAACATTGGATCATCGAGAAATCAGAGACCTTATTGATTATCATAGCGAGGCCTTCAATCGATAGCAGCAGATGCCAGAAAATATTGGTATCTGACGGGTTGGTAGAAAACAAAGCAAAGCGAATACGGCCTGCAACAATACAAATTAAAGAAGTTTAGAGAGGTTTTGCTGGTGGAGGGATCATCTAATACCGATCCGAGCTCGCATGTGTGGTGCTGCCCCCAAAGAGTACGTTAATTACTTTAGAAGGGTGCAAAATCCCAACAACTATATTATTGGCGTCCACAACCGATACCGCCTTTGACTCGCTGAGCACGGCCTCGGCTACGGTTTCAATAATAGCGTCTTTCGAAACCCGTAGATCTCCGATATTTTCCGAGGAGTCGACCGGATCCATCACGGATTCTATTTTGAGTACCTTTTCTCTTGGAACTTCTTCGGTAAATTTGTGGACATACTCAGTCGCCGGATTGAGTACGATGTTGGCCGGGGTGTCTAACTGCTCAATGATGCCGTCTTTCATAATCGCGATACGATCGGCAAGACGAAGCGCCTCATCAAAATCGTGCGTGACAAACAAAATCGTCTTATTCAGAACGCCCTGTAGTCTCAGAAACTCATCTTGCATCTCTTTTCGGATCAGTGGATCTAAAGCCGAGAAGGGTTCATCTAGGAACCAAATATCTGGCTCAATTGCAAGCGAGCGTGCGATCCCGACACGTTGTTGTTGTCCGCCTGATAATTGCCTCGGAAAATAATTCTCTCGTCCATCAAGACCGACAAGTTCGACCATATCCATTGCTTTTTTGATACTGTCCTGAGTGCTGCCTCCTTTTATCTGTAAGGGAAAGGCAATATTCTCAAGAACAGTTTTGTGGGGTAGTAAGGCAAAACTTTGAAAGACCATACCCATTTTGTTTCGACGAAGTTCGATGAGTTGCTTATTGTTCATCGCCAACAAATCCTGCCCGTCTATATAGATATTCCCGGCAGTAGCGTCGGTCAACTTTGAGATACAGCGAAGAAGTGTCGATTTCCCTGAGCCAGATAGGCCCATAACAACAAGCATATCTCCCTTGAAAACCTCAAAAGATGCATTATTCACGCCAACGATACAGCCGGCATCTTGGAAGGATTTTGCGTCTACATTGCCCTTTGCGTCTGCAAGCATCTTCTTTGCGTTGGTGCCAAATATTTTAAAAACCGACTCACACAGGATAACGGGTTGTTTCTTGCTAGTTGGCGCGATGCTGGAGAGCACAATTTAGTTCCCGATTAGGCTTTTAGACATGTTAAAGGTAAACGTATTAGTTTGCTAGGATACATTAAATTAAAACAAATCTCTTGCCCGGCCTTTAAAGTCAAGGGAGAGACCTAAGGGCGTTACCGCCTTTTATTCGGTTGAAAGGTTTCTACACGTCTGCGTGGCTAGTCAGTTTTTGACAGCCTCTTTATGGCTCGGTCTTTTAATGTCTACCAACGCAGTAATTTAGCCGACCTCCTGAGTACTGAAGATATCTTGGAGAATGGGGTGGGTAGTTGAATGGATTTCAATCAAACGGTATATGAGTGGGATTTTTGACCTGGTTATTGCGTTCTATTTTAGATAAAGGCTTTTTTACGGAATGAACTAATCTATTCCCAAAAGTTTTTTCCTTTCATCCGCCCAAGTTCGAATTAAGTTATCTACTGCTAAACACATAAAGGATACAAATATACCTAAGGTCAAACCGATACCCGCACCGCCTTTTTTTGATAATGCTCCCATAATTATTTGACCTAGATCTATTGTTCCAATTAATGCACCAAGTATCACCATGAATAATGCGAATATGACTGTTTGGTTTATTCCTAACATGATGTGGGGGAACGCGAGCGGTAACTCGATATTAGTCCATCTTTGCAATCGCGATACCCCTGACATCGTTCCTGCTTCATGCAATGATAATGGAACACTATTAAGACCTTCTACAGTGTATCTAGTAGCCGGAATCACTGCATAAACAATCGCAGCTATCATAACGGATGTGTCTGTGATTCCAAAAAGTAAGATTACCGGAATCAGGTAAATAAAAGATGGGAATGTTTGAAAGAAATCACAAATTGAAAGGATAGTTTTGCTAGCAATGCTATTTTGGGCACAAATAGATCCAACGACTATTCCTAAAAAAGCAGATATTAAAACAGCAAAAGTTGCCATGTAAGCGGTAATCAATGCTCTGTCCCAGTATTCGGAAAGCGCAATAAATAAGACTAGGCTCCCAACTATTGCCGCTGATCTTATACCTCCAACGATAAACCCTGCGCCCATCACAATAATAAACGTTGAAATGACAGGCATGCCTAAATAGGCATTTTTCATCGGTACTAGGACTGAAGTTATTAACCAAACATTAAATGCATTTAAATAAACGAAAAAAGTTTCCCAAATCCAATCAATACCAGCATCTATAAAAGGGGAAATAGTAAAACCTTTATTAAAAGGAACATAGTATAAGTAGTTGATGCTGTCTTTGAAGTATAGAGATCCTAGGTAAGATAAAATAATTCCTAAAAGCGTTAGAAGAATAAACGCTATGTAAGATCTATTTTTTTGATAAAAATTTAAATTAGCAAAATAATCTTTTTGTTTGTTGGCCCACGCTAAAGAATATTTATCTAGGATTACTGCTATTAATACGACACACAGTCCAATTTCTGACGCTTTCCCAATTTCCAGTGAATTTAACGCAACCTTTAAATTAAATCCTAAGCCTTTAGCGCCGATGAAGGCTGCAATGGTAGTCATTGCAAGACACTGCATTATGACCTGATTAACACCAATTAAAATATCTCTTCTTGCGGTTGGAATTAGAACTTTAAATAACAATTGAAATTTATTACAGCCGCTCATTAAACCTGAGTCAACAATATCCGGAGATATTTTTCTTAATCCAAGAATGGTTAGCCTTATCATTGGCGGAGTTGCAAAGATAATAGTAGCAATAGCTCCTGCGTGATCGCCGACCCCAAAAAGAACCATGATTGGAACTAAATAAGAAAAATGAGGCAAGGTTTGCATACAATTCAAGATTGGCTGAAGCGCTCCCTCTACAGTCTTATTTAGATACCCCCATATTCCAAACCCTAATCCGAAAATGAAACAAACAGGTGCGGATACAAGAACAAAAGAAAGGGTTTGCATAGAGGGCTGCCATTGCCCAAAAATAGAAAGATACGCAAATCCTATTCCTGCAAGCAAGGCTAAGCGAATACCTTGAAGTTGATATCCCAAAATTGAAGCGCCAGCTACTACAGCGGTCCAAGGTAGAGCAGGCCAGGAAAACCATTTATTAGCGTCGATCCACGTATCACTAAAGAGTGCCCCTAATGTTTGCGCTCCTCCAAGAAAGATTTCCCTAATAAATATGATTATGAATAAAACTGAGCTGCCTATTGCCCTGGTAATGATTCTAAAAATAGTTTTTTCTTCATAGTCTTTCCAAACTGGGTCCCATATATCAACGGTAAACCATTTGAACATCAAATTATCCAGCAAAGTGTTAATCCATAGAGGAAAGTCTTTTAATAGGGGCGGTAATCTCCAAAGATAGCTATTTTCAGAATGGGGAACTACAAAATAAGAAAATAAAAAAATTAAACCCAAAACCCCAAATTGCATCGGCCTAGAGTTTTTTAAATAACCGAGCATTTTATTCACTAACCGTAGATGGACCAAATAAAACGTTTACACTTAATCATTACAGGATTGAAAGATTCAGTTATTTCATTATTACTAGTGTCAATTATCGTTAGTACATCGCTACTATTTTAATTGATGGGCAGCTATTTCAATTGGGGGAATCTTTCTTTTATTTTTGGTATGCGATCAGTTAAGCGAGGAGCCTCAACAAGACTACGAGTAACAAGCATTCATTATTGTTTTGTTAAGTATTCCTCGTGAACTTAGAACTCATCTTGCGTTTCGTTTTTTATTAAAAAATCGAGGGCTGACAAAGGCTTGTCGAAAAACCCACCATCCAGGCCTGCCGATCGAGAACGCGCCACTTTAGGAGGTTGTTGTTTGAACTGTAGCTCATGGTTAGACAGGCGGCCGGTCAGATTAAGTAGTTAACTTCTGTATATCAATATATTAGAGCAGAAGGTAACACATCATGAAAAAAGACGTATGAATCATTCTCCAGGTTCTAGGCCGATGCGTGTTTACGGGAATCAAGGCCGGTCAAACATGGGATGAGTTATCTGAGAGATTTAGCGTTATTGCCAAAGTGATTGCGAAGTGGAAGCAATATTGGTTATACAGTTCATCCTAGATGCTTGCTTTTGGAAAAGGTCTGGCATCTGTCTCGAAATCCGAAATCCGAAATCCGAAACCCGAAACCCGAAATCCGGTGTTCGTTGAGAGGTTGCGGTCCAGCGGGAAGTATCAAGAAGGGCATCTTGACGCGTGTGGATCGATGCTTTGCCCCAAGTAAAGACTACGTATCCTGCGTCTTGGAA
>Ga0206683_10001308_pt1 | contig 17353 bp, 17 predicted proteins | sample M280m12015metaG_FD_155483 | JGI IMG/M metagenome (GOLD analysis project Ga0206683, IMG submission 155483) | Ammonia-oxidizing marine archaeal communities from Monterey Bay, California, United States - M2 80m 12015 | ecosystem: Environmental > Aquatic > Marine > Intertidal zone | place: USA...
AGATAATTTATTCTATGGGTAAGGGGAAATTATGAATCAAAATAAAACATCATTAAATCCTAATGTCGTGATTGTTGGAGCAGGTGTTGCAGGAATTTACATGCTACACAAACTTAAAAATATGGGATTAACAACTGTAGTGCTTGAAAAATCTGATGAGCTCGGCGGTACTTGGAATTGGAATAGGTATCCCGGAGCAAGATGTGACATACCTTCACTTGAATATTCATATCAATTCGATGAAGAGCTACAGCAGGATTGGAACTGGAGTGAAAAATATTCTGGTCAGCCTGAAATTCTGGAGTATCTAAACCATGTAGCAAATAGGTTTGATCTAAGAAAAGATATAAGTTTTGAAGAAGAAGTTCTTGAGGCTAAATTCAACGAAGAATCTTCATTATGGAATATAAAAACTAACAAAGAAAATTACGAATCCAAGTTTTGTATTTTTGCTACTGGATGCTTATCAGTGCCTAATAAACCAGATATTGAAGGTCTTGATAATTTTAAGGGTCAACTGTTATCAACATCTTATTGGCCTAGAGAAGAAGTAGACCTTTCAGGTAAGAATGTAGCTATTATTGGTACGGGCTCTTCGTCCATTCAAACTATTCCTGAGATAGCTAAAGATGTAAAAAATCTTTATGTGTTTCAAAGAACTCCCAATTATTCAATACCTTCTAACAACGGACCTATGGATAAAGAGGTCGAGGCAGATGTAAAATCGAGATATGTAGAATTTAGAAAAGAAAATTGGTCAAATGGATTTGGTTTAGCTAGTGATTCTGGAGAGGCATTCATTTCTGAATCTGATATTGATGATGTTAATAGTCAGCTAGAAGAAAATTGGAATACTAGTGGTTTAGGTTTTTTTGGGGGTTATGCGGATATTCCGATAGACGTGAATGCAAATGACGTAGCTGCCGATTTTGTAAGAAATAAAATAAATGAGATAGTTAAAGATCCTGAAACGGCGGAAAAATTATGCCCAAAATATCACATTGGAGGTAAAAGACTTTGTGTTGATACAGGTTATTTCGAAACTTTTAATAGAGAGAATGTCCATTTAATTGATCTACATTCCAACCCTATAAATAGAATAGAGGAAAGCAGCATAGAGGCTGATGAAGAATATGAGATAGATACATTAATTTTAGCAACTGGGTTTGATGCTATGACTGGGGCTTTAACTAGCTTAGATATAGTTGGTAGAAATGGAATTATCTTGAGAGATCAGTGGAAACAAGGTGCAAAGTCTTATTTAGGTTTGGGAGTTAGTAATTTTCCAAATCTTTTTACCATCACAGGGCCTGGCAGCCCATCTGTATTATCAAACATGATGCCTTCTATAGAGCAACACGTTAACTGGATAGCAGATTGTATAGGTTGGATGATTGATAATAATAAAAGTGTAATTGAGTCATCTCTTGCAGCGGAGGAAGAATGGATGGATTTAGTTAATGAGATAGCTGGCATGACCATTTTTAAATCTACGGAATCTTGGTACAACGGATCAAATATTGATAGCAAGGCTAAAGCATTTCTTCCTTTTATAGGTGTTCCAGTTTATACCGAAAAACTCGAGGAAGTAACTTCAAATAATTATCAAGGCTTTATCTTTGATGTATCAAATAAATAAAGAGATTGGGAAGGGAGTCTAAGTAAGTAAATTTTTTGAAGATTCCCTATATCTACTTAAAGATATTTTAAAAAGTAATGCAGATATAGGAAGAACAATTAAACCAGTTAAGGAAATTGAATTTATCAATAATTTTGGGTCAACAAAAATATAATCTGTAAAGAATGCAGTCAATTGTGGGCCTAGACTTAAACCAAAAGCCATCATAAGAAAAGCGTGTACAGCTGCTGCTTGGCCCTTAACATCCCCTGTGCTTACTCCGCTTATAGCTAAAAGCCCTAAAGGAGCAAAAGAGCTTATAAATAGGAGGTACAGGGCTATGCATATCCAGGCACCAAGTTCACTGTGAATGAATGACAGTCCAATAATAGGAGGTAAAGCCAGTATCACCGCAATCATTGCAGCCCTTACTGGCGCATCAGAGTAATTCTTATTGCGTAAGTAATCTACCGCAGACCCCGCAAGAATTGTTCCAGTTATTGAGCTTAATATAGTTATAACCCCAAGTATAAAACCAACTTCCGATAAGGATATGTCAAAAGCTCTTAACATCATTGTCGGTGCCCAAAAACTGAAAGAATAAAAAATAAGGGCCATAAAAATCAACCCTCCAAACATCGGAATTAAGGTTCTTTTATGCTCTTTTAGGTGAAGAAAAACATTTTTCTTATTACCTGTCTTATCAATACCAGCTTGCTCTTCTATTCTTTTAGGTTCTTTTAAATAAAGGGCTGCAAAAGCTAAAACTAAACCTGGTATACCAACTATCATAAAAGTAGCTTGCCAAGGTTTTAAATATCCTATTAATGGTAGATTAATACCACCTATTTCTGTTAGATAGTCAATTAAGAAACCGCCTCCAAGAAGAGTAATACCTATACCTATGTAAACCCCGGAGGTAATAATTCCCATAGGCTTTCCTTGTTTATTTTCAGGAAAAGAGTCACTAACCAAGGACACACTTGTAGGTGCCATTACAGCTTCACCTACCGCAACTCCAATTCTTGCACCAAAGAGTTTACCAAATGAGTTTGCCAAACCAGCTAACGCTGTCATTAAAGACCATAAAAAAATGCCTATGCCTAAAACTTTAGTTCTTTGATATCGATCTACGGCATAACCTATAGGAAGGGCCATGACCGCATAAAAAATTGAAAAAGCTGCGCCTCCTAGCAAAGCAATCTGCGAATCTGTCAGATTAAAGTCTTGCTTGATGGGCTCAACAAGCATTGAAGGGATTTGTCTATCTATAAAAGCAAATACTTGAGCTAGGGTGAGAATTGCTACAGCAGAATAACTGTGTTTCTTTTCTGGATAACTCCTCATTTCAAGAAAGTTTTGATAGATTATTTAAGATTAATTTTTTTTGAGTATCTTCCCAGAGTAAGAGGAAATACGCCAACCATCTGGATCTTTTATCCTTTCAGGAGCTGGAGTTAAATCTACTTCTTTTCCATCTAGAATAACGTACTTAATCAATTCTTTTTTTCCTAAAATACTTACATCTTTTGAAGGATCGCCATCTATTACTAATAGGTCAGCCTTATACCCAGGAGAAATCAGACCTAAAAGATTCTCTTTTCTCATAGCTTCTGCAGCATTTTTAGTTGCACAAGTTATTGCTTCCAAGGGAGTCATTTTGAGCTTATCAACAAATACTTCTAGTTCTTTGTAATGCCAATCTCCATAGGGAGTGACAGAAAATCCACTTTCACTTCCGCAAATAAAAGGAACTCCTGCATCAAAAGCTTTTCTGAATATTTCTATATTGTCATCTATTTCTTTTTCAAAAATAGTCTTATAGTCTTTAGAGGCATTCATCTCTTCAGCGTAATCAATTAAATTAGCTTGAAATGTAAAGGTAGGAACTAACGGGATATTCTTCTCTACCATTAATTCCAGTCCTTCTTCGTCCATGTAAGTTCCATGCAGAATCATGTCCATTCCAGCCAACATAGCATCTTTTAAACTGGGACCACCTCTACAATGTCCCACAACAGGTATTCCTAATTCGTGAGCCGTATCACAGGCTAATTTAAGCTCATCTAGACTCCAAGCTTGCAATTCACCTTCATATTCTTGTCTAGGAACCATTCCTGTCACATGGATTTTTATCCAATCAACGCCCATTTTTATTTGTCTTCTTATTTCAAGAACAATTTCATCTCTACTTGTTACGACTGCACCATAACCTCTTTTACCTTCATCAGGAATTAACCTTCCAGCTGTGCCTCCTGCTGAAGTTATTAAAGCGTTACCTCCTACGGCCATTCTAGGGCCTGGAATAATTCCGCTTTCTATTGCATCTCTTAAGTCGACTCCAACGCTATACAGACTGTCAGCATCAAAAAAGCTTGTAACTCCTGACTGAAGCACTTTTAGGGCATTAGTCCCTGCAATAATTGAAGCAAGACCTTCTCTTCTATGAAAGAAAAGTTCATCGTTTGATACTGGCTCATCAAAACTTATATGACAATGTGCATCTATTAAGCCAGGCATTACTGTCTGACCTTTGAGATCAATAATTTCTATCTTTTCTTTGGGTAATTTAGATTTTTCTTTGAGAACAGCCTTAATTTCACCATCAACCACATGGATATGGCCCTTATAAGGGGGCAATCCATTGCCTTCAATTACAGAGGCATTCTTTAGAATAAACTCAGCATCCATACTTTATTATGGCTTGTTTCGAGAATTACTACAAAACTATGACTGCAAAGGAGCCCAAGCTAATAAACTAGAATCGTCCGATCTAGTGCTTGGTACTAGTTTGATTCCATTAGCTTCTGCCATTCCTTTGTACTCAACCCAAGATAAAAGGGACTCAATTTGGGTTCCTGGACCTGAATCAAACATCACAGGACCATAAAGGTTTGCTGTATAAATAAGATCTTCATCAGTGACTCTTTGAGTAGCATCATGTCTTGCTCCGGCCGGTTCATAAAACCATATTCCCGGTCCATAACCTTCAGGAGGTCCTGCTCTTACTCCTAGTTGTCCTTGCAATACCAAGAAATCGCTTGCACCTATATGAGTATGAGGGTCTGCAACACCGTTATGCCTAACGATTAAAGAAACGTAACCTGTTTCTTGACTAACTCTTAATATTTTAAGTCCAACGTCTTCCATGCCCGGTAGAACTAACCAAGGTACTTCCTTTGTATCAACAAAGTGAGGATGCGTTACTTCGGAGTTTTTTGTAATATCAGCTTCATCATTAACAAGCTTACCAGCATTTCCACTAGCAATTGCTAACGGTTCCCCGTTTCCTTTGTACTGTTCACCTTCTATTTCCATACAAGCCTCTAAAGAGTTAGGAACAAGAATAATTTCCTTATCTTTAGCCATTTGCATTACATCAAGTGCAGTTAACAAAGAATCTAGTGATCCATCTTCTTTTAAAAATGCGACTCCACTATAAAAGTTAGCTAAAACCTCAGTTTCTTCTAATGCCAAGAAAGAATTCACTCTTGAGTTGGCACAAACAAAGCCCCATGTTCCTGGATTTAAAATGCTCTTAGAGCCTTCTTGGTTATATTCCGCCTTACCAGAGAGGATTAACATATCCATCCCTCCAAGATAAACAGAAGCAGGAAGAGAACTTCCCGCTTCTAATTTAAAAATAAGACTAAAAATACCACTTTCACCACTAGCTCTTGCGGGCTTAATAGACATACCGGGTGCATTAGGAATTGGTAGCCACGGTAATTTATTGGTGTCTATACAGTCACCAACACCGCTCGGGTTATATTCTGGATTTGCTGCCATTTATTTCTCCTAGTTAGAAATTATAAGTCAAGCTAGCTGAAGCAACCTTTGGCTGTCCAAAAGTTCCTATAACAATTGTAGCCGGGCCTGTGCCTCCGAAATCAGGAGAGTCAAGTCCAAAATTTGGGAAATTCTCAAGATCCGTGTAGTAGTCTTCATCTAAAAGGTTGTCTACGTTAATTGCAAAATCCCAAGGTCCTTTGCTGTAACCAAACTGAAGGTTTACAACTGCATAGCTTGGATTAGTAATAGGATTTGCAGGAGGCATACTCTCTCCCTGTCCTTGATGGCTCCATTGAATATCAAAAGTTAATTCAGCGCCATCTTCAAGCGGTCTAGCATAGTTAGCCTCTAACAACATACTGTTATCAATTACGTTAGAAGGGGTTCTTCCGCTTAGAACTGTACCGTCAGCCATGACTGTAGGATCGTCCCACTCAGCACTTAACCAACCACCAGCAAGTGAAAATTGAAGGAAGTCAGTTACTTGTACTGCTAATTCAACTTCAAGACCACTTTGCTCAGTGTCACCAATATTTGTTACATACTCAATTAAACCTGGACCAGCTGGATTAGGAGCTAATACTTGGAAAGCCCTATCAGAATAATCTATTTGGAAGATTGCAACTGAAGCAGTCCCTCTTCCTCCAAAAGCAGAGCCTTTCCAACCTAATTCATGTTGAGTAGCTTCTTCGATTCCAAAAGGTTGAAGTAATCTATTTCCACTAGCGTCAGTGTAAGGAACACTTCCATTTAAACCACCAGGTTCATAACCTTTTGAAGAAGTTAAATAAACAATTCCATCTTCAAGATTCCTTGTTATAGATAGCCTAGGTAGAGTTTCAGTGTCATCGTTTTTTGAAGAGTGAATACCACCATTAGTATCAGCATCTAAATTATCTTCTTCTTCTTCCCAATTATCTATTCTTAAACCAAAATCATATCTCCAATCACCAGCTTCGTAAGATACATTTCCAAAGAATGCACTATGGGTATTTTCTTCATCCCTTAATTCAAAAGGTAATTTGAAATCAGTATCAGGTAAAATCATGCCAGGTCCAAAATGTAGATACGAGTCCATCTTATTCTCATAAGTAGAAGCATAATAACCAGCTATCCATTGGAAATCGCCAGCACCAGTTGAGGTTAAACGGATTTCTTGAGTTGTAACTTCCATTTCTTCAGGTCTGTATGTATTAAAAAACCAGAAAGGAGTTAGATCTACATCAGTAATACGTGTACTTTCGGTATCTGTATAAGAGCTAATAGAAGTTATATCAAAGCCATCCATTTCTAAATTAAGCTCTAATGTTGTTCCATTTGTTTCTCTGTCATGAGTTGGGTTTCTTCCAGTATCTAATTCATGTACATAGTTAAAAGCACCTGGACTGCCCATTTCTCTTGCCCAGTTATTTACTGGCCCACTGTATTCATTTGATCTATGAGAAGCATAAAGACTAAGTCTGTCAGAAAGTGACCCTGCCACTGAAAGTCTATAACCTTCTTCCTCATAAGCACCTACATCGACAGGTTGATTTTGACCTCCAGAATTAGGGTTAGTTAAGAAACCTTTATCATCTCTATTAAATGCAAAAACTCTCATGGCCCAACTATCAGAAATAGCAACATTCCCGGAAATTTCGTAGTCTTTAGAATCTTGACCACCTGCTTGCATTTTAATTCTTCCAGAATCTTCGCCAATTGTAGGTCGTTTACTTACAAATTTAACTGCTCCACCTATATTACTTCCTCCATAAAGTGTTCCTTGTGGACCTTTTAAAACCTCTATTCGTTCTAAATCTCCAAATCTTGAAGATGCATCAGCAAATAACTGAACATCATCTAGATAAAAACCAACACCCTGAGTTAAACCAAAAGCTCCAATTCCTCTAATAGAGACATTAGGATAACCATCAGTTCTCATAGCAAGGTTTAAGTTTGGAATTGCTAAACCTATTTTATCTAAACCTTTAATTCCTTGTTTTTCTATATCGTCACCAGAAATAGCAGAAACAGATTCAGGTATATCTAATACACTCTCTTCTCTTTTTCTTGCAGTTACCGTAATTTCTTCTATCACACTAGCAGATTCATCATCTACACTTTCCGCAGCAAATGTTGTTAATGGAAATGCTAATAAGCTAAACCCGGAAATTAGACCCAAGGTCAATTTAGTAATTTTCATAATTTTCCCCAAAATGTTAGTTAAAGGTAATAAAAACTTAGATAAATTAAATATTACCGAGCACAAATATAGCCTTTTTTAGTCTAAAAATGCAACAAAATTGATCTTTAATTTAGAATTCTTTATTCATTAATATACTCAAAAATTATAAATTAATTGAATTATTCGTTAGGATTCATGATTATGTAAGCTCTTTAGGAGAAAAAATGGAAGAATTGAAAAAGCCTCTATCCAAAGGAACAGAAGAATTTGTATTTAATCAAACCATGTTAAGGATTAAAGATCCAAAGGATTCGCTTGAGTTTTATGTCAATGTATTAGGAATGACCTTAGTTAAACAACTGGATTTTCCTGAAATGGAATTTACTTTATATTTTCTTGGTTATTTGAGAGGGGGAGATGAACCAGTTCCTTCTGATCCTGAAAAGAGGGCAGAGTATGCTTTTAGTCAAAAGGCTATGCTTGAACTAACGCATAATTACGGCACTGAAGATGACAATTCATTTTCTTATCATGACGGTAATGCTGAACCAAGAGGGTTTGGACACATTGGAATCACTGTTCCAGATGTATACGCCGCTTGCGAAGAATTTGAAAAGAATGGAATAGAATTTGTTAAAAAACCTAATGATGGGAATATGAAAGGGCTAGCTTTTATTAAAGATCCGGACGGTTATTGGATAGAGATTTTATCAGCTTCCACTTCTTCTAAGTTCTAGATTAAAGTTCCTTTAATTATTATTCAGTATGGAAGAAAGCAACGAAATCATCAAAAGACTTGAGAGACTTGAATCCAAAGAGGAAATTAGAGACTTAGTTTCTAAGTATGCAGAAGCATGCGATCAACAAGATTTAGAATCTTTAGAAAAACTTTTTACGAAGGATGCTGAATTTGATTCTCCTAGTGGGATGCTTAAAAGTAAAGGTCGTCAAAATATAATTGATATGTATCTAGAAGTGTTCAAGTCTAGAGGTCCTTCTTTTCATTGGACTCATGACGTGAGAGTCCAAATGCATTCTGAAAAAACAGATTTAGCTTCTGGAGTCGTCTATAGTCATGCAGAAACTACTCGTGATGGAGTAGTAAGTCTTGCTGCCATGAGATATGACGATAATTACACCAAAGAAGATGGTGTTTGGAAATTTTCAAAAAGAGTCATCCATTTCTTTTATTACGTTAAAACAAAGGATTATGTAGAAACGCTCACAAGTCCTTTAAGAGTGGGCATGGGCGAAATAAATATTGCTGCGGATATACCCGAATCAGTACCTGCCTGGATTGAATTTAAAGAAAAATATAAAAGTGAAAAGAAATAGCTCCAATTCGGAAGAGATGTTAGGCCTAGCTAAAAGGGCCCTTGAGCATTTTAAAAATAAAACCACCGATCAAGCTGATGGAATAATGTCTAATTCTATAGAAGCTTATGTTAATTCAGAGCGTTATCAAAAGGAAATTGAAAGAATATACAAGACTTTACCTTTAGCCTTGTGTCTTAGTAGCGAGATATCGAATCCAAATAGTCACAGAGCAATGAAAGTAATTGATACCCCTGTTCTTATAACAAGGGATAAGGATATGAAAGCAAGGGCATTTCTTAATGTTTGTCGACATAGAGGCTCACAAGTTTGTGAAGAAGGTCAAGGAGAAAAAAGAAACTTTATCTGCCCTTACCATGCGTGGACCTACAACCACGAAGGCAAATTAATAGGAATGTATGGAGAAAAAACCTTTGGTGAAATTAATAAAGAAGATTTTGGTTTAATAGAATTGAATTGCGAAGAGAGAGCAGGACTTATATGGGCAATGTTAAGTCCCGAAGTGGAATTTGATATTGATGACTGGTTAGGAGACTTTGCGTTAGAACTTGAAACTCTAAATTTAAAAGATTGGCACATTTATGATCAAAGAGAAATTGAAGGACCTGGCTGGAAGGTAGCTTTAGATGGTTATTTAGAAGCTTATCATCATAATCAGTTACACGGTGATACCGTTGGGAAACACACTGTCGGTAATCTGCTTGTTTTAGATACATACGGACCACATCAAAGACTTACTTTTGGAAGAAAGTCATTGGGCGAACTTGTAGAAAAACCTGAAGAAGAATGGGAGGATCCTTTAGATCACATACGTCTAATACACTCTGGCTTTCCTAATTTATCTATCTCTGGCGTATTAGGAGGGCATTGTTTAGTTAGTCAAATCTTTCCAACTTCTTCTCCTGAATTGACTATCACCAGACAAACTATCCTATCTGCTACAGAACCTAAAACAAAAGAAGAAATAAAAATAACTCAAGAGTTTAGCGACATGGTCTTACAGGCTGTTGTTGATGAAGATTACAAAATGGGACTTCAAATTCAAACGAATATCTCCAAATTAGAATCTCACGATTTTGTTTACGGTAAGAATGAACCGGCGGTACAGAATTACCATAATTGGATTGAACAATTTATGGATAAAGAAGGAAGTGACTGGTAAAAACTTCGTAATGCACATAATCGATATCCATGCTCACGCAATTTTTAAGGAAACTTTAAATTCTATAAAAGGATTAGGTCCCGAAATAGGAGGAGATAAGGATAATCCCTGGTTTCGTGTAGGAGACTATAAACTTGAAGGTGTAAAGTATGAAAATACTCCATTCATGGATATAAACCTTAGATTAGAGGCCATGGAATCTCTAGGTATTAATTATCAAGTTTTATCGCCAAATCCTATAACTTACTTTCATTTTATTGAGTCAAAAGAAGCTATTAGCTATTGCAAATTACATAATGACACTATGGCTAATTCTATTTCGAACCATAGAGAACGTTTAGGAGGTTTTGCATCTTTACCAATGCAAGATCCTGAAGCAGCCTCTAAAGAGCTTGAAAGAAGCGTAAAAGATCTTGGGTTTCATGGGGCATATATAGGCACTGATTTCCCTTTAGGCTTAGCACATAAACAGATGGATGATTTTTACAGATCTTGCATTGAATTAGACGTACCTCTTTTTTTACACCCTGCACCTCAAGGCATTAACGGACCTTATTCTGACAACAGATTAGATTTATACAGCCTAGACCTAACAGTAGGTTTTGCTAATGATGAAACAGCGGCCTTAGGTAATTTGATATTTGGTGGAGTGCTACATAGACACCCAGATCTTGATATATGTATTAGTCATGGAGGAGGGAATATAGCTTTTCTTGCGGGAAGGATGTCATTAGCCGCCGAGAATAGACATACCTCTCCTGATTGGATTAAAGAAAAGGGAGAATTTCTAAAGCAACTGAAGTTAATCTGGTTTGATAATCATGTCCATCAAGAAGCTTCATTAAATTTACTGGATAAAATAGTGGGAAAAGAAAGGCAAGTTCTAGGGACTAATTTTTTAGGCTGGGATCAGCCCGATAGGAATTCAATTAAAGAAATACCTTCTTATCTAGCTGATAACGCTAAAAAACTATTACGTTTATAATTCTTTAAGGTTTAATTTCTACCAATATTAGCCAAGACGCTATTCATTACGCCTCCATCTACTACAATGTTTTCTCCATGAACATAGGAGGATTCATCAGATAATAAAAACATTACAACATTTGCAATATCTTTCGCTGAACCTATCTTTTGAATAGGAACCATTCCTTCTCTTTTTTTCCTTTCTACAGGGTCAACATAATGTTCAGCTGACATTCCAGCATCAATAAACCCAGGGGAAATTGCATTTACTCGTATTCCTTCTTTACCCCATTCAAGTGACATTTGTTCTGACAACATAACGACTCCAGCCTTCGAAGCTGCATAAGCTCCGGAATGTATAGCTGGATGTTTCCCTCCGCTTATAGAGCTGATATTAACGATATTGCCTGATCCCTTTTCTTTCATAAGCCTCGCAACAGAACAACTTACTATAAAACAACCTAGTAAATTCACATTTATTACATCTTCAAAATCTTTAACTTGTTGTTCCAAAAGATTTCCAAATCTAACTATCCCAGCACAATTAACTAGACCGTCTGGTGTCTCTGCAAAAGTATCCAATGCATGCTTAACTGATTCCTCGCTAGTGATATCTACAGGAAGGCTAATGGAGTTTTCAATCTCAGCTTCTACTTCTTTTAGCTTTTCATGATTAGCATCCATTAACCCCACCCTATATCCTTTTTTGCTGGCATAAGTAGCAATTTCCGATCCTATTCCACCAGCAGCACCTGTTACTAATAAATTTTTCATATAAACAAGATAAATCTTCTTGTATTTTGGGTCAATCTCAAAAGTTAATGGTGACTTCATTAAAGTTGAATAATATAATCGCTCGCCACTTAAGGGCGATTAACTCAATTGGTAGAGTGCCACCTTTACACGGTGGCAATTTCGACCCAAAAACCCCTTCAAATCAATAAAAAACCTCTATAAATCAACATTCTATTTTCAAGAAATAGGGTAGGATTAGAGGTAATTGGCAATACATAGGCAATACGTAGATTTGCACAGGGAGTCAATAGCCTTGGTATACTTAAGTTATGGAAAAAGCTAAAGAAGTACTTCTTAAAGGTTTACAAAATATAAGTACTGCAGACTTATCTCAATTACTTTTTGATAATAAGAGTGAAGTAGCTTGTAATCAAAGACTAGCTGTTTCAATTAATAAGATTTCAAAAGACTTTATAGCTAGAGTTGAGTATACGAATAGCAAAGAAAATGTAAGCAGAGCGGACTTGGTTTTAATTTCAAAAGAATCTGGATTAGTTGAATTAATTTTAGAAGCAAAAATGCTAACAGCGTTCAATATACTTGCTCCAACAAAAGGTGAAAAAAAATCAAAGAAAAGTCATTTCTTGTTCAAGAGTCTTAAGAAGAGCATAACTAAACATACTTCAAAACAGCACAAGGTAACTCTTATGTGGGTGTATGGATGGAATAAAAATTTAGATAATCCCAAGATGCATTTAAGGGAAAAGTATTTTGGAGGCAGGAATCGTAAAGGCATGGATTATCCTTTAGATAAAAATGAAATTAAGAAATTGATAATCAAATCCTTTAAAGAGCATAAGCTAGGAGGAAGTATTAAGCAGGAAGATTTTAATGCGAAAGATACGCACTTATCTAACAATGCTTTTTTGATTGGTACTTTTGCAACTTATAAATGAAACACCTAACCATCACCTTACTAACCTTGCTCATGTCTATGGGAGCTTGGGCTGAAGGTACAGAATTAAAAAGCCTTCGGGAGCACATAGAAGAGACAGACTCAACTGACAATTCTGCACAAGAAAATTTAAAATTTTTTATTTTGGAAAAATGTTCAGCAGCTAGTTTTGCTGTGATGGATGACACAGAAGGATTTGATCCAGGAGATGCATTCTTTATGGAAGCTATTGATGTGGAAGATGATAAAAAACTGACAGTAGAAAAAATACTATTGGTATATGACAGGGTAAAAAACTATACAAGTGAATACTTGGATCATGTTGATAGATCTAAATTACCTAATGATAAAACATCGACTGAGCTGGTTGATGCTTATGTTCTAGCTATGGTAGCAGGTATGAAAGAATCATTTGTAGATGATCTGTTTGTATGTCTCGATGTTTACTTAAAAAGGAATTTAAGAAATAGATATGAGGATGAGTCTTGGACCGAGCTGAAACCAAAGAGAATCTTAAGATGAAACGCCTAACCATCACCTTACTAACCTTGCTAGTGCTTGGTGGTTGTTCTTCAGATAACGAAGATCTTAAAAAGAAAATTGAGGAGCTAGAGAAAGATGTTGCTTATAAGCAAAGTGTCATAGAACGTTTGTATGATGACCTTATAGCTAAATGTACTTCCTCAAGAGAAGAAGTAACTACGTTTGGTCCTTATACCCTGACTGAGAACGTTATATACGATACGGATTGGGATTGTGCTATGGATACAACTATACGCCAGGGTTATTTTGAGGAAGGAGTTAATGAAGCAGTAGTCAGATCTCCTACTGAAGAACTTCATAGATTGGGCATTGGTCTTTCCGTTGAAGATACAGGCGAATTTTATCAATTAAGTGGTTTCACAGGAGGAAGACATTGCTGCACATTGGACTTACTTCTAAGCAAGAAAGAGCCCTATGAAACTGTATTTCGCTCTTCAAAAGATGGAGATTTCTCTATATTAGTAGGAGATATAGATGGAGATGGAAAAACAGAAATAGAAACAAAAACAGATATATTTTTATACTGGAGAGATTCTTATGCTGGTTCTACTGTTGTAAAAGTGTTCCTTGAATATTCATCTAATGCTTTTAAATTAGATAAAGATCTAATTTACTCTTATGTTACTAAAGAGATAAATAATATTGAATATGACAGTATAAAGTTTGTTCTAATTGAAGAAGAAAGTAGAGAAGACTGGTATGGATGGGAAGATCATTATATTCCTCACGAAATAATTGAAATACCCGGAGCCCTGATGTTTGCTGGAAGGGAAGAAGAAGCAAAAAGATTCCTTGATTATGTCTGGCCAGAGGAACTTCCCAACAAAGATCTCTACTGGAAGGAATTTAAGGAAATGATTAAAGGAAGTAAATATTGGGAGAATTAAATGAAACGCCTAACCATCTCATCCTAATAGTGACTTAAATAAACTTGAATACTATAATTCGCGCCTCTTTGGGCGATTAACTCAATTGGTAGAGTGCCACCTTTACACGGTGGAAGTTACAGGTTCAAGTCCTGTATCGCCCACCATTTAAAATCTACTAAGTTTCAATAAATTTGATGGAAAGGTATAGTTAGATTATGAAACAACTGACCATTACCTTGCTAACCTTGATCTTTTCTTTTGGGACTTGGGCTAAGTCTATCACCCAAGAAGAAGCTATTTCTAAATTAAATCAATTTTTCGAATTACTCGACCTAGAGGTTTACGAGAAGGAAAAAGTTTCAACTGTAATAACTGATGATTTTTTAATCTTTGAAATGGGTAAGGCCTGGAATATGGATGAGTTTGATGAGTTTATCGAAGAGGCTTCTAATACCACGATTTCTACCGATTGGGTGCTGTCGAATTACGAAGTATCGATAGATGATAATTCTGCGCACATATCCTATGTAAACGATGGTGTTTTCAAAACGACAGATAATGAATTAGTTATCTCTAATTGGCTTGAAAGTGTTTATTTAGTAAAGGAAGATGGTGAATTAAAACTTAAATTTCTTCAATCGGACTTAGTGAATAGAGAAACTAGATAAAACTGATATGAATAAAAAGTTTAAGGAATGTCTCTCTGAGGTCTACTTAGGAGAGCAAGCTGGTGAAATGATATTCGACTCTTTGCTTACGATGGCAGAAGACGACGACCAACGTTATATTTTTAGCAATATGCTTCAGCTTGAAACCGAGGGAAAAGCGATAATGAGGCCTTTGCTTGTAAAACTGAGCATACCAATTGAAGAGAATATAACTTTAAGAAATCAGGGACTTGAGATGGCTGAAAGCTTCAAAGGAATAACATTTAAGGAACAGTTTGAGAATATTTATCAATCTGTAAAAAATTATTATCTTCCGCAGTACGAAGAGTTATCTACACTAGTAGATGAAGAAGATTCGGAAGCATGTTTCATAGCTAATTTCATGGGAAAACACGAGCGTTCCATCTTGTTGGCCGCTGATAATATAATTAAGGATAAACCAAATCCTGTTCAGCCTATAAGGGACCTACTTAGGTTTCCAATTTGAAAAAACTAACTCTAACCTTAATGACCTTGCTTCTAGCTTTGGGAGCCTGGGCAGACGATACAGAAGAATCTGATTCTATTAATAAAGCTATGCAAGTTTTAGATTCTTTTATGTACTCCTTCAATGCAAGAGACATGAATAGTTGGTCAGAAACTTTGAATTATCCACATGTAAGAATTGCAGGTGGAAAAGTTACAGTTTGGGATACCAAAGAGGAATATTCTGCAACAAATGTTTTTAATAGGCTTACTGCAACCGGATGGGATCATTCTGCTTGGTTGTCCAAAGATGTAGTTCTAGTATCAAAAAATAAGGTACATATTTCTACAGTTTTCCAACGTTATGATAAAAATAATAACCCGATGAAAAAATACCAATCACTATACGTTGTTACAAATGATGAAGGTCATTGGGGTGTTCAAGCTAGATCTAGCCTAGCCCCTTAAGTGGAAGGAAGATAAATGAAGAACTTAATCTTTGTCTACCTTTTGTTGTTGACCATAATCGGATGTTCAGATGGCAAAGAACTACTAACAAACAATGACCCGAGCAAATATCAATTAGAGGAAAATGTTGTATGGGCTTCACCAGCAGGGTTTGATTTAACTTTAGACATTTATTCGCCTGTCTCAAATAGAGGATCTTATCCTGTTTTAGTTATATTTCATGGGGGAGGTTGGCTTATAAATGACAACTCTATCATGGATCAAATGTCTCAATATTTAGCTACTAATAGTGAATACGTCATATGCAACGTGAATTATCGATTATTATCAGATCAGGATAATTCTGTAACCCTAGATGAGATTGTAGAAGATGCTTTCGGAGCTGTAATATGGATTAAACATAACATCTCTAAATACAAAGGAGATAATTCTAGAATTGCCGTTACTGGAGATAGTGCAGGAGCTCATTTATCTGCAATGATTGTAAATTCTGGAACAAACCTTAGTTCTGATGAGGAGTTCGGAAACAACTTAAGCTTTACGCCTACTTATCTTCCAAACGGGAAGACTGCAGAGCAAGCTTCTAAAGAAAATGTCCTTAATGTTCAAGCTGCAATATTAAGTTACGGAGCTTTTGATGTTTATAAGGCAGGTGTAGAGGGTTTAGAGTCTTTAAAAAATCCATTTTGGCTTTTTTCAAGATCTAAAGCTAGAGGGGTATTTGGGAAAGAATATAGTCCGATAAATAATCCAGCCATGTATAAGGCCCTTTCTCCTATTTATAATATTCCAGAAAGAGAAGAGAAGATCTTGCCTCCTCAATTACTATTGGTTGGATCGGAAGATGGGTTAACTACTCCATTATCCGTTAAAGAGTACGCAACAAAATTAGAATCATTTGGACAAGAAACTGAATACTGGGAGTATGCTAATAGGAATCATGCTTTTCTAGATTCTGGCTCTAATCTTTTTTTAGGTTCCAGTTTTGAAAAAGATGCTCCACAAGCACTAGATAAGATGATAGATTTTTTAGATACAGTTTTTAAATTATGACTAGCAGATTTACAAATGAACATATTGAAGCTTGGCGAGAAGAAGGGGCTGTTGTGGTTCCTGAATTTTTTAGCGGTAAAGAAATAAAAGAAGTTGCAAAGGATTTTGAGGTTATTTTCCCAGGAAGGAAGGCTGAAGCAAAGGCACTTAACAAGAAACAAAAGGGAGAAGTAGGCAATAAATTGCCTTTACAGTTGTCAGGAAGGCAAATGGGTAAAACCACCATGGAGCAATTCCAAAATTTTGAAAATATACCTTTTGACTGTTCCAGTTCTTTGAATCTAATCTCAGTACACCCCAGCTTGATAGAATTTGCTCGAGCAGCTTTAGGGACTAGCGATGTTCGACTGTATCAAGCACAAGCCTGGGCAAAATTTACTGGTGAAGCTGACTTTGACCAAGCTTTTCATTGCGACTTTGGTAACCATACTCTTACGGTGCCTTCTGCAGATGAATGCTTAAACTCTATTACTTTTATTATTTATTTCACTGATGTCACTGAAGCCCATGGACCTACTCATTATGTTAATCGAAGTGATAGCAAACATTTTGATGGAATG
>Ga0206683_10001317_pt1 | contig 17315 bp, 16 predicted proteins | sample M280m12015metaG_FD_155483 | JGI IMG/M metagenome (GOLD analysis project Ga0206683, IMG submission 155483) | Ammonia-oxidizing marine archaeal communities from Monterey Bay, California, United States - M2 80m 12015 | ecosystem: Environmental > Aquatic > Marine > Intertidal zone | place: USA...
ATGTGTTCCATCTTCTAGGAATGGCATATCTTCTTGACGAACAATACGCGCAACAATACCCTTATTTCCATGACGTCCTGCCATTTTATCACCTACTTTAAGTTTACGTTTTTTAGCAACGTATACTTTTGCAAGTTTTAAAATTCCTGACGGTAATTCATCACCTACAGAAATAGCAAATTTTTCACGACGTAAATTACCTTGTAAATCGTTTTCTTTGATTTTGTAATTATGCATTAAGTCATCAACCAATGCATTTGTCTCAGAATTTGTTGTCCAAGTTCCGTCAGTTAAATGGGTGTAGTCATCTATTTCATTCAACATCTTTAAGGTATACTTTTTACCTTTTGGAAATACAACTTCACCTAAATCATTAATTACTCCTTGAGCAGTTTTACCAGAAATAAGAGTAGATAATTTTTTTACTAAAACATCTCTTAATTCATCGAATTTTTTATCAAACTCATCTTCCAATAACGAAATTTCCTCTTTATTCTGAGCTCTTTTTCGTTTATCTTTTATAGAACGAGCAAATAATTTCTTGTCTATAACAACACCATTTAGTGAAGGAGAAGCTTTCAAAGACGCATCTTTGACATCACCTGCCTTATCACCAAAAATTGCTCTAAGAAGTTTTTCTTCTGGAGTTGGATCACTCTCTCCTTTTGGAGTAATTTTTCCAATTAAAATATCTCCAGGTTTCACCTCTGCTCCAATTCGGATCATACCATGTTCATCAAGATCTTTAGTAGCCTCTTCAGAAACATTTGGTATGTCATTGGTCAGTTCCTCGTTACCTAACTTAGTGTCTCTAACTTGTAATGAGTACTCATCAATGTGAATTGATGTAAATATATCGTCACGAACTACTTTTTCAGAAATTACAATTGCATCTTCAAAGTTATAACCTTTCCAAGGCATAAAAGCAACTTTCATATTTCTTCCCAAAGCTAATTCACCGGCCTCAGTCGCATACCCTTGACATAATACTTGTCCTTTTTCAACTCTATCACCTTTTTTAACAATAGGTTTTAAGTTTATGGAGGTACTCTGATTGGTTTTTCTAAACTTAATTAGCTTGTATGTTTTTGAATCGCTATCAAAACTCACTAATTGTTGTTCATCGGTACGATCATACTTTACCTTGATTTCTCTTGAGTCAACATATTCAACAACTCCAGCGCCTTCAGCGTTTATAAGAACACGAGAATCTGAAGCCACTTGACGTTCTAATCCTGTTCCTACAATTGGAGATTCTGCTCTCATCAAGGGAACCGCCTGACGCATCATGTTAGATCCCATCAAAGCACGATTGGCATCATCATGCTCCAAAAATGGAATTAATGATGCAGATATTGACGATATTTGGTTAGGGGCAACATCTGTGTAATGAATATCTTTAGATTCTACAACAGGGAAATCACCCTCCATTCGGGCAATTACCTTGTCCGAGTTGATCGTGCCATCTTCAGCTATGTCAATGTGAGCTTGAGCAATTAGTTTTTCCTCTTCTTCTTCCGCCGACAAATAAATCGGATCACTTTTTAGATCGATTACACCGTTTTCTACTTTACGATAAGGAGTTTCTAAAAATCCTAAATAATTTACTTTAGCATATACGGAAAGAGAAGAAATCAGACCAATATTTGGACCTTCTGGTGTTTCGATAGGACACAGTCTACCATAGTGTGTAAAATGAACATCACGAACCTCAAATCCTGCTCTCTCTCTTGAAAGACCACCAGGACCTAATGCTGAAAGTCTACGTTTGTGAGTGATTTCAGCAATTGGATTGGTTTGATCCATAAACTGGGACAACTGATTGGTTCCAAAGAAAGAATTAATAACTGAAGATAAGGTCTTAGCATTAATTAAATCAATTGGAGTAAATACCTCGTTATCACGAACGTTCATTCGTTCACGTATGGTTCTGGCCATACGAGCTAGACCTACGCCAAATTGAGAAGATAATTGTTCTCCTACAGTACGTACACGTCTGTTAGATAAGTGATCTATATCATCTATCTCGGCTTTAGAATTAATTAATTCTATTAAAAATTTAATAATTGTTATGATATCTTCTTTGGTAAGAACTAACTTATCCATTGGAATATCAAGACCTAATTTTTTATTCATTCTAAATCGACCTACGTTTCCTAGATTGTATCGTTGGTCACTGAAGAATAACTTGTTTATGATGCCACGAGCAGTTTCCTCATCAGGCGGCTCAGCATTTCTTAGTTGCCTGTAAATGTGTTCTACCGCTTCTTTTTCAGAGTTTGTTGGATCTTTTTGAAGTGTATTATGGATGATTGCGTAATCAGCCATGTGATTATCCTCCTTGTGAAGAAGAATAGTTTTAGATCCAGACTCAAGAATTTCATCGATATGATCTTTTTCTAAAACAGTATCACGATCAAATATAATTTCATTTCTTTCGATAGAAACTACTTCACCAGTATCCTCATCTACAAAATCTTCATGCCATGTTTTTAATACACGTGCGGCTAATTTTCTTCCTAAATATTTTTTTAGACCTGTTTTGGAAGCTTTAACTTCTTCAGCTAAATCAAATATTTCTAATATATCTTTATCTCTCTCAAAACCGATAGCACGAAAAAGCGTAGTAACTGGTAATTTTTTCTTTCTGTCGATATAAGCATACATTACTTGGTTTATATCGGTTGCAAATTCAATCCAAGATCCTTTGAAAGGAATTACTCTTGCTGAGTAAAGCTTTGTACCGTTTGCATGAAAAGATTGTCCAAAGAAAACCCCAGGCGAACGATGTAGTTGAGATACAACAACACGCTCTGCACCATTCACAACAAAAGTTCCGTTTGGTGTCATGTAGGGTATTGTTCCTAAATAAACATCTTGAACAATCGTTTCAAAATCTTCATGTTCAGGATCAGTACAGTATAATTTTAAACGAGCTTTTAGTGGTACACTATATGTTAAACCTCGCTCTATACATTCCTGTATGGAATATCTTGAGGGATCTACGAAATAATCTAAAAACTCTAATACAAATTGATTACGAGTATCTGTAATCGGGAAGTTTTCCAAAAAGGTTTTATATAAACCTTCTGTTTCTCTTCTATCGGATTTAGTTTCCAATTGAAAGAAATCCTGAAAAGACTTAATCTGTATATCAAGAAAATCTGGATATGCAGGTTTATTCTTTACCTCGGAAAAATTCAATCTTTCAGTTTGCGTTGCTGACATCTATGGACGAATTTTAATTATAATAAAAAAATGTGTGCGTTCAATAATAGTATTAACTATTATATACGCAAAATGGTTTAGGTCTATCCAACTAATGGAAAGACCTAAACCTTAAGGTTTTGTGGCTTGGGAGCTTACTTAAGCTCAACCTCTGCCCCAGCTTCTTCTAACTGTGCTTTTAAAGCTTCAGCTTCATCTTTTGCTACACCCTCTTTAATAGGTGATGGAACATTATCAACTAATCCTTTAGCATCTTTTAAACCTAATCCAGTTAACTCTTTTACAAGTTTAACAACTGCTAATTTAGATCCTCCTGGAGCTGTAAGAACTACGTCGAATTCTGATTTTTCTTCTGCGGCATCACCACCAGCAGCAGCACCACCAGCAGCAACAGCTACTGCAGCTGCAGCAGGCTCTATACCGTATTCTTCTTTTAATATTCCAGCTAATTCATTAACTTCTTTTACAGTTAAGTTAACTAATTGTTCTGCGAAATCTTTTAAATCTGCCATTTTCTATCGTTTTAAGTAATTTAATTTTTGTTATTTAATTTATTAATGCTATTAATCTATCCTTCTTTTTCGGATAAGGTTTTTACAATACCTGCGATGGTACCTCCACTTGATTTAAGTGCTGATATAACGTTCTTAGCTGGAGATTGTAATAATCCAATGATTTCTCCAATAAGTTCATCTTTCGACTTAATCTCAACTAAAGTATCTAGCTGGTCATCTCCAACATAAACTGCTTCTTCAATAAATGCCCCTTTAAGTAATGGCTTATCAGATTTTTTCCTGAAAGCTTTAATTACTTTGGCAGGTGCATTACTTGCTTCTGCAATCATAATTGATGTGTTTCCTTTAAGTATCTCTGGTAATTCACCAAAGTCTTTATCAGAACTTTCCATTGCTTTTTTAAGCAATGTGTTTTTAACGACTTCTAACTTAACACCAGCTTTGTAACAAGCTCTTCTTAAGTTACTCGTATCTCCTGCATTAAGACCCGATATATCGGCTAAATAAATAGTCGCATTATCGGCCAACTGTGCAGTTAAATTGTCTATTACTTGTGATTTTTCTTCTCTTGTCATAAGTTCTAAATTTTACTACTCAGTAAATCTTTTTGAGTCTACCTCAATACTTGGGCTCATAGTACTAGACATAAAAATGCTTTTGATATAAACTCCTTTTGATGCTTGAGGCTTCAATTTTACGAGGGTTGTTAATAATTCTTTTGCGTTTCCTTCAATTTTTTCAGCATCAAAAGATGCTTTTCCAATTGCAGCGTGAACAATACCGGTTTTTTCAACTTTAAAATCGATTTTTCCGGCTTTCACATCTGAAACAGCTTTAGCGACGTCCATTGTCACTGTACCAGTTTTTGGGTTAGGCATTAATCCACGAGGACCTAAAACACGTCCTAATGGCCCTAATTTCCCCATAACACTTGGCATAGTCACTATAACATCGACATCTGTCCATCCTCCTTTAATTTTATTGAGGTACTCATCTAATCCAACGTAATCTGCTCCAGCCTCTTTAGCTTCTGCCTCTTTATCAGGTGTAACTAAAGCTAATACTTTAACATCTTTACCTGTACCATGTGGTAGGGTAACTACGCCACGTACCATTTGGTTGGCTTTTCTTGGATCTACATTTAAACGCACAGCTAAATCTACTGATGCGTCAAAGTTTACATTGGTGATTTCTTTTACTAAAGCAGATGCTTCAGCGATGTTGTAAACCTTACCTGGTTCAACTTTTGCCTGAGCTTCCTTTTGCTTTTTTGTTAATCTTGCCATTTTATAGATTCTTTTTTAGGGTTAAAAAGGAGATTGCCCCCCTTTAACGTTCACACCCATTGATCTTGCAGTACCAGCTACCATCTTCATAGCAGATTCAATGCTAAAAGCATTTAAATCTGGCATTTTATCTTCAGCAATTGCTCTTACTTGATCCCAGGTTATTTTTGCTACTTTTCTTACGTGTGGCTCACCAGATCCTTTTTTTATCTTAGCGGCTTCAAGGATCTGTACTGCAGCTGGAGGTGTTTTAATAACAAAATCAAATGATTTGTCTTTATATACTGTAATCGCAACTGGTAATACTTTACCTTGTTTATCTTGAGTTCTAGCATTAAATTGCTTACAGAACTCCATGATGTTCACACCGGCAGCACCTAAAGCGGGTCCAACTGGTGGTGATGGGTTAGCAGCTCCACCTCGAACTTGTAACTTAACTACTTTATCTACTTCTTTTGCCATGTTTTAATTTTAATTAATTTATTTTTTCTTCAGTGGAAGCCCAAGAAAAAACTATTTATAGCGTGTAACAATTAAACTTTTTCAACTTGCATAAAACTTAACTCTAATGGCGTTTTTCTTCCGAAAATTTTTACCATAACCTCAAGTTTACGCTTTTCTTCAAATATTTTTTCAACAGATCCGTTAAATCCGTTGAAAGGTCCATCAATAACTTTAATGGTTTCTCCTATCACATAAGGTATGTTGACGTTTTCATCTTTGAGGGATAATTCATCTACTTTACCTAATAACCTATTTACTTCAGTTCTTCTTAGTGGTACAGGATCTCCTCCTTTTGTTTCACCTAAAAAACCAATAACTCCATTTACAGATTTGATGATATGCGGGATTTCACCTACCAAGTCTGCTTGCACCATAATATAACCAGGAATGAAAACACGTTCCTTGTTTATTTTTTTTCCATTACGAATCTGAATCACCTTCTCGGTTGGAACCAAAATTTGTTCGATATGATTCTGAAGATTTAATCTAATTATTTCAGATTCAATATATTCTTTAATCTTGTTTTCCTTTCCACTTACAGAACGGATTACATACCACTTTTTTGTACTTTTTACTTCGGTCATCTTTTATATTTTAAGACTTAATCCATCCAAAGTATTCACTAATAACACCACTAAAAACGGTATCTATTCCAAAAACAAGTAAAGCTAACACTACTGAAAACGCTGCAACAATTACTGTTAATCGTTGTGCTTCAGACCAGGTAGTCCAAGTAACATGGTTTTTAAGCTCGTTATAAGACTCTTTTATGTAGTTTATCATTTTTAAATATTTATTAGTTCTAACTAAATTAGTAATACGCAATTTCAATTTTTGCACGGGTTGAGAGACTCGAACTCACGACACCTGGTTTTGGAGACCAGTGCTCTACCAACTGAGCTAAACCCGTTTATATGGTCAACTGTTTTACTCTACCCGCTTATAAAAGTCAAGGCGTCCCGATATAATCAGGACACCTTAATACACTTTTACTTATGCTGTTTAGTCTAAAATTTCAGTTACCTGACCAGCACCTACTGTTCTACCTCCTTCACGGACAGCAAAACGAAGACCAACATTCATTGCAATTGCCTGAAGCAATTCTACAGTTATTGTTAAGTTATCACCTGGCATTACCATTTCAACTCCATCAGGAAGATTAATTGTTCCCGTTACATCCGTTGTACGAACGTAAAACTGTGGACGGTAGTTATTATGGAATGGAGTGTGACGTCCACCTTCTTCTTTTTTAAGGATATAAACCTCAGCTTTAAATTTTGCATGAGGAGTTACAGAACCTGTTTTACAGATCACCATACCTCTTCTAATATCTTCCTTAGCGATACCTCTTAACAGAATACCTGCATTATCTCCAGCCTCTCCTCTATCAAGGATTTGACGGAACATTTCAATACCCGTGATGGTTGAAGTTAATTTTTCAGCTCCCATACCAATAATGTCTACAGGATCTCCAGTGTTTGCAACCCCTGTCTCAATACGTCCAGTTGCTACTGTACCACGACCTGTAATCGAAAATACATCTTCAATAGGCATTAGGAAGTCTTTATCAACTTCACGTAATGGCTCTTCAATCCAACTATCAACAGCTTCCATAAGCTCTAAAACAGTATCTACCCATTTTTGCTCACCGTTTAATGCTCCAAGAGCAGAACCAGCAATTACAGGTCCATTGTCACCATCATATTCGTAGAAACTTAAAAGTTCACGAACTTCCATCTCTACTAATTCTATTAATTCTTCATCGTCCACCATATCCACTTTATTCATGAATACAACGATACGAGGAATTCCTACCTGACGTCCTAAAAGGATGTGCTCACGTGTTTGTGGCATTGGTCCATCTGTAGCAGCAACTACAAGAATAGCTCCATCCATTTGAGCAGCACCTGTAACCATATTTTTTACGTAATCCGCGTGACCTGGACAGTCAACGTGAGCGTAATGACGATTTGCTGTTGCGTACTCAACGTGTGAAGAGTTAATTGTTATTCCTCTTTCTTTTTCCTCAGGGGCATTATCGATTTGATCAAAAGCTGACGCTTCTGAAAAACCTGCGTCTGCTAATACTTTAGTAATAGCTGCAGTTAATGTTGTTTTACCGTGATCTACGTGTCCAATTGTACCTACATTTAAATGTGGTTTCGACCGATCGTAAGTTCCTTTTGCCATTTTGTTTTTATTTAATCTTAGTTATCTATTAGTACTATTTGTAATAAACTCTTATTTAGAGCCAATGTTGGGATTTGAACCCAAGACCTCTTCCTTACCAAGGAAACGCTCTACCCCTGAGCTACACCGGCGTAAAGTGATTTTTCCATACTATTAAAACAAAAAAATTGCCTTAGTTAGGATTTTTAGAGCGGGAGACCAGGTTCGAACTGGCGACATTCAGCTTGGAAGGCTGACGCTCTACCAACTGAGCTACTCCCGCTTTTATTTTGAAATTTCTTTCAAAAAACATTTCAATACAAAGATATTATTATTAAGAATCACCCAACATATAAAAATATGTGGGGAGAGCAGGATTCGAACCTGCGAAGACATAGTCAGCAGATTTACAGTCTGCCCTCGTTGGCCGCTTGAGTATCTCCCCTTAATATAATATCTATTTTAAAGAACGTTTTTGAAGATAAATACTGAAAATTAATTCTGTAAATCTCTCAAAATTCATTTTTTCAGAGCCGATGGAGGGACTCGAACCCACGACCTGCTGATTACAAATCAGCTGCTCTAGCCAGCTGAGCTACATCGGCTTTCGGCTTGTTTTTCAACAAAGAAAAACACGTTATTTCTAACGGACTGCAAATGTAAATAAATTATTTTTTTTAAAAAACTTTTTTTCAAGAATATTCTTTTTATTTTTTACTTTACTTTTTTTAGAATGTTCTAGAGTTTGAAAAATATATAGTTGTAATCTGATAGGACTCTTAAAAAATATTTAAGGAACACTCTGTTCTAATTTGAATTTCTAGGATGTGAATTTTTATATACTTGTTTTAATTTTGATATACTATTGTTAGCATAAATTTGAGTAGATGCAAGGCTTGAATGACCAAGTAACTCCTTAACAGATTTTATATCTGCACCTTCACTTAACAGATGAGTAGCAAAAGAGTGTCTTAGAATATGAGGACTTTTTTTTACTTTTTCTGAAGCCTGGCTAAAGTAATTATTGATTAACCTGTAAAGCAACGTCTCATATATTTTATTACCTTTTTCAGTTAGCAAAAAATAATCTGTATCCTTAATTTTCTTTAAGCCTTTTCTGAATGTTAGGTAAGTATTAGCTGTTTTTAATACTGAAGGTAATAGAGGAACTATTCTTTCTTTATTTCTTTTTCCTAGAACCTTTACTGTTTTTTGAGAAAAAGAAACATCTATCAATTTCAAATTTACCATCTCACCTCTTCTCATTCCTGTTGAATAAAAAAGTTCAACTATAAGCTTATTTCTTGCACTTAAAAAACTGTCCTGATCTTTTAAAAGATTTAAAACCTCTTCTATTTCTTTTTCTGAAAAAGGGACTTGTATTTTTTTAGCTGTTTTTAGTGCTTTGTGTTTTAAAAGAGGGCTTACCTTTAAATCACCGATTTTAATTAAAAATTTATAATAAGTTCGTAAAGAAGAAATTTTTCTGTTGATGGTAGTATTGGATACTCCGTCATCAACTAATTTTACAATCCAATTTCTTATAATTGAATAGTGTATGTTTTTGATTTCAGAATAGCCAAATTGTTTGGATGCAAAATCCAAAAAACTATCTATATCCCTACTGTAGGCAGTTATGGTATTTGGAGAATAGTTTTTCTCAAACTGGAGGTATTCTATAAAAGAATTAAAGTGCATAAAAAAATCCCTTAAAAAGTAAAATTAATATTTTCAAGGGACTTTATATGTCAAATCAAACAGAAATGCTAAACCTCTTCTTGATCTCTTAGATTTTGGATGTACTGAGCTTTTTGAATCTGAGCTCTTCTTTTTACTGAAGGTTTTGTGAATTGTTTTCTTTCACGTAGTTGATTTTTTGTCCCTGTACGATCAAACTTACGTTTGAAACGTTTCAGCGCTCTATCAATGTTCTCTCCTTCTTTTATTGGTATTATTAACATAACTCTTAACCTCCTCTCTTTTAGGTCGGCAAATATAATAAGTTTTTTGATTTATATAATAAGATTTCTTTTTTTTTAAAAAGTAAAATTCTACTCCCTAAATAAGATTGCTCTTTTACTTAAATCTTCGCCCAATTTTTTTTCTTCTTCGCTCTCTAATAATACATTATAGTTTTTCCAAAATTCTTTATTATATGGTCTTTGAATAAATATATCATCTGACCATGGTTTTTTTAATGCATTTGCGATCACTAAAGAATCTTGAATGATTTCTGAAAATAAAATTTCTTGAACTAAATAATAAAATTGTTCTTCTTTTAATTCCAACAATTTTTTGAGATTTGTTTTTTCAAGTAACCGGTTTGTAGTCTTTACCATCAATTATCATTTTAGCAATAATTTCTCTCAATATTTCAGAGGTACCACCTCCTATTGGGCCGAGTCGACTGTCTCTAAAAAGTCTGGCTAAAGGATATTCTTCCATATAGCCATACCCACCTAACAACTGAAGACATTGGTATATGACATCGTCTGCCATTTTAGTGGATGTTAATTTAGCCATTGTGGCTTCTTTAACCACATACTCCCCATCATTTAATCTCTTAGTAGTTGTATAATTAAAAGCTTTACAGACTTCAAGTTCACTCGATATCTGAGCTACACTATGTCTTAATGCTTGAAATTTAGATATGCTTTGACCAAATGCAGTTCTCTCTTTCATGTATTGAATCGTATATTCCAATGCAAATTCTGCTCTAGCGTGTGCATTAATAGCCATTACAAGACGTTCCAAGGCAAAATGCTCCATGATGTAAGAAAAGCCCTTATTTTCTTCGCCCATTAAATTTTCTGTAGAAATAATGACGTTATCAAAAGCGATTTCTGCGGTATCACTTGCTTTCCAACCAAGTTTGTCAAGCTTAGTTGATGTAATTCCTGGTGTATCCCTGTCTACTAAAAAAATACTAATTCCTTTAGCTCCTTTTTCAATATTAGTTTTAGCAGCAACTATTAAATAATCACTATATACTCCGTTAGTTATAAATGTCTTTGAACCGTTTAAAACATAAGTGCCTTCATTTTTTATTGCAGTTGTTCTTATACCTGATACATCAGAACCTCCAAAAGGTTCTGTAATACACAGGCATCCTATTTTGTCTCCGGTAATACTAGCTGCTAAATAATTTTCTTTAATTTCTTGACTACCTTCTTTGTCTAGATGCGTCATGGCTAGATAAGCATGAGCCCACAAATTAGCAGCAAAACCTCCTGAATTTATTTTCTGTAATTCCTCAAGAAAAATTACTGTATAAAAAAGATCTAGATTTAAGCCTCCAAATTCTTCTGGATAGTTGATACCGAAAAACCCCATCTCTCCAATTTTTCTCCAAATAAAGCGTTCAACTTTTCCTTCTTTCTCCCATTTATCTATGTGAGGAACTACTTCTTTATGTAAAAAATCTTTTAAACTTTTTCTAAACAGTTCATGCTCTTCAGTAAAATATAGGTTGTTCATTAAATTAAGTTAATTATTGATAAAACAAAGGTTAATAAGAGTTTCATTTCAACCTCAAATATAGCTGAATTCCTTGTAACTTTCTTTCTGTGAGTCCCTCAATTTTTTTCAATTCCATAAAGTCAACTATTCTTTCGTTTAATATCCGAAACTCCCAAATTCTCTTAGCAAGCTCAAAGGATATACCCGGGATAGTTGCAATATCGGAAGCTGATATTTTATTAAGATTCATTTTTATAATTTCTTTTGGAGTTTTCACAGTAAATTCATTCAATACCCTGTTTACAACTTGATAATCCAAACCATAAATTTCATATAATTGCATATCATCAGAAAACCCTATTAACTTGCTTCTATAATCAACAATTCTTTTACTAAAAGATTTTCCAATTCCGTTAATTTTTTCAAGTTGTAGTTGAGTAGCGATATTAAGATCTATTTTTTGATCAAATGTTTTTTCTTTAAATCCTTTTCTCCAATCGCTGTATTTTGGTTTTGGATTGCTGATCCAATCTGGAAATTTAAAATAGCTGCTTATTTGATCTAAAAAAGAATCGGAAACTTTAGTTACTTTTTGAAAATCTTCTTTCGAATTAATCCATTTATTTTGTTTCCTGTAATCTAACAATCTATCTATTTCTTCAGATGACATACCTAACTTGTAACCCTTAAAATCTGTTATAAAGTTTGGATTAAAAGGATAAATTTTAGGTTGATTTGATTCCATTAATAAAGTTTTTATGGAATCTAATTCTTTTTGTAAGGCTAAAACTTCTTTTGAATTGGTATCTAATAAGTTTTCAGTTGTAAAGTCAATATAATTACTAATTACAGCAAAACCTGATACCAATAACAACAAAAATAAAATCCCATTACGCTGAGAGCTGTTAAAAACAAAAAAAGATTTAATTTTATCCAACAGAATATTTGTATTTTATTCTGGGGAGAATTTCGAAACAATTATTTAAATATGTGTTTAACTAAGCGTTACTGGCTTTAATTGCATCCAAATATCTTTTTAGTTGTTTTTTCACTACTGGAAATAAGAAATATAACCCGATCATATTTGGAAATACCATAGCAAAAATCATTGCATCAGAAAAAGCCCAAATAGAATTCATACTTGCTGCTGCACCGATAACAACAAACAACAGAAATAAAAGTTTATAAGTTAAATCTGCTGCTTTACCTCTACCAAATAAAAATTTCCAAGATTGAAGACCATAATAGGACCAAGAAATCATCGTAGAAACCGCAAATAATACTACGGCTATCGTTAAAAATACATTAGAGTAAGGTATGTACTGAGCAAATGCTTGTGAAGTAATTCCCGCACCTTCGTAGGAAACTCCATCTATCGTTACACTACCAAGTCCATCACCTCCATATATAAAAGCACCATCAAAATTAAATATAATAATGACCAACGCCGTCATAGTACAAATTACAACCGTATCTATAAAAGGCTCCAATAATGCTACTAAACCTTCAGAGGCTGAATATTTAGTTTTTACAGCTGAATGTGCAATAGATGCTGAACCAGCTCCCGCTTCATTGGAGAATGCAGCCCTTTTAAATCCAACTAGTAATACACCAATAATTCCTCCAACCCCAATTGCTTTTGGGTTAAATGCTTCTGTGACTATTAAACTAATTGCATCGTCTACTAAAGAAAAATTAGATAAAATAATATAAAGACAAGCGACTAAGTAAAGGATCGCCATAAATGGTACTACTTTTTCAGTTACAGAGGCTATTCTTTTAATACCACCGATAATAATGACACCTACTAAAATTGCCAATATCATACCAATGACAGCACCAGCACTCGTACTTTCTATACCAAGTAAATCTTTAATAACAATTGTTGCTTGATTAGACTGAGCAGCATTACCCCCACCAAAAGAGCCTCCAATGCAAAAAATAGCAAACAAAACAGCAGCTATTTTACCTAACATCACAAAACCTCTTTCTTTTAAGCCTTTACTAATATAGTACATTGGCCCGCCATAAACCGTTCCTTCGTCATCAACATCTCTGTATTGTACTCCAAGGGTACATTCTACAAACTTGGTCGACATTCCTAATAAACCACAAACAATCATCCAAAAAGTAGCTCCAGGGCCACCTAATGCAATAGCTAATGCAACACCTGCAATGTTTCCATTTCCGACAGTCCCTGAAACGGCTGTAGCTAATGCCTGAAAGTGAGTTACTTCGCCTTCTTTACTTTCATCCTCAATGGTTCCTTTTATATCTCCGTCGATTGCAAGTTCTGGAGAACCTGACTCATGATGGTCTATGTTATCGTATTTACCTCTAACGATGTTTATTGAGGTTAAAAAATATCTGAAATTTGGGAAACCAAAATAAATTGAAAAAAACAAAGCACTTCCAACTAATAAAATGATAACAAATGGAGCGCCGTCAAAAACTTCAAAAAAAATAATACTTGAAATTAAATCTGAAAAGGGTTTAAATGCCTCATCTATTTGCTGATCTAGACCTTTTTCAGAAGTCTCCTGTGCAAAATTTAAAAATGGAATTAAAAAAGTGATTAAGGAAAGAAGGTAATTCTTCATAATTATTTTTTTAGTTTAGCTTGATTTAAGACAACAATAAACTAAAAAAAAATGGGACTTCAAATTTTTGCTAGTTAATTTGTTAACGAGCTTTAAACATTATATAATTGTTTCAAACTATCTATTTGAAAAGGCCTGCCAATTAATATTAATTTTGATCCTTGTTGTAAAATTAAATCCGCTTCTGGATTTACAATATATTCACCATTGGGTGAGCGATATCCTATTATAGAACATCCTGTTTTTTTTCTTAAATCCAGTTCATGGATAGCTAATTCTTTTCCATCAGGACAAACCTTTGAAAATGATACTTGTTCCACGTTCATACTATCATCCTCACCGGATACTGATAAGTTATCTAAAAATTCTATTAAATCAGGTGTTACCACGAGTGAGGCCATGTGATCACCACCAATTTTATCAGGCATTATTACATTATTGGCACCAGCAAGCTTGAGTTTTTTCATGGTGGTCTCCTCTGTTGCACGACTTATAATCTTTAAATTATTATTTAATTGTCTGGCAGATAACACCACAAATAAATTATCTGCATCGTTTGGCAAAGCACTTATTAGCGTGGAAGCTTTTTCAATACCAGCCTGTTTAAGAACTTCATCCTCGTTTGCATTTCCAAATACAAATGGAACTAGTTCACTGGAGAATTTTTCAACAACTTCTTCATCTTTCTCAATAACAACAAAGGGCTGTTTGTAGGCCATCAATTTGTGTATAGTTTGCTGACCATTTCTTCCGTAGCCACAAACGATAACATGATCGTGTAATTTTTTAATTTTTTTCTCCACTTTTTTTTGTCTTAAATTACCAATATTATTTTTACTAAAGATATTTTCTGTAATTACGGTTATCGCAAATCCCAAAACAAATATACTCGCTAGAATTAAGCCTGTAGTAAATATTTTTTCGGCCTCAGTAAGCGGATGAACTTCTTTAAAACCAACTGTTGTAGCTGTAATAACCGTAAAATAAAAAGCATCTACCCATGAGTAATTAGAGGAAAACCTAAAGTATAATGTTCCTATTAAAAAGATTACAATTAGCGATATTACGGCAATATATAGTTTGGTATGAAATATTTTTTTCATAAATCAAATACTGAAGATCTTTTTGTATAAATTAAATCTTTCAATTTCAAATAAAATGCTATTGTAAGATATACGATAAATCCCAATCCAAGTGTTGCAAATGACGAGTAAATAAAAAACAATCGCACATTCTTTGCTTTTATGCCTAGTCGATCTGCAAAACGAGAACTTACATAAAATCCATGTTTTTCGAAATAATGTCTTAAACTATAAAAGGAAATTAACATAATGCAAAATAAACAATTTAAAATTAAAGGGAATTAAAATATTATTTCAGAAAATAAAGTTATTTATTCCAAATATCCCTTTTCTCGCATCCAATCATCATTAAACATTTTACCTACGTAACGACTGCCGTGATCATGAAATAAAACAACAATTACGTCATCTTTTGTAAAATGTTTTTTTAATTGAAGCACTCCTTTTATGGCAGACCCTGCAGAATTTCCTAAGAACATTCCTTCTTCTTTGGCGAGTCTTTGGGTGTATAAAGCTCCGTCTTTATCAGTTACTTTTGTAAAACCGTCAATGATATCAAAATCTACATTTTTAGGCAATATGTCTTCTCCAATTCCTTCTGTCACGTAAGGATAAATCTCATTTTCATCAAAAATCCCTGTTTCATGGTATTTTTTAAAAACACTTCCATAAGTATCTATACCCCAAATTTTAATATTTGGATTCTTTTCTTTAAGGTATTTACCAACTCCAGATATAGTACCACCAGTACCAACACCTACTACAAAATGTGTGATTTTTCCGGCTGTTTGCTTCCAAATTTCTGGTCCAGTACTTTCGTAATGTGCTTTTGAATTACTGGGGTTGTCATATTGGTTTACGTACCAACTATTGGGAGTTTCTTGAGATAATCGTTTGGAAACTGAATAGTAAGATCTTGGATCCTCGGGCTCAACTGCAGTAGGGCAAATAATTACCTCAGCACCAACTGCTTTAAGGATATCGCATTTTTCCTTTGATTGTTTATCAGCTAAAACAAAAATACATTTATAACCTTTAACTATTGCGGCTAAGGCCAATCCCATTCCTGTATTTCCTGAAGTACCTTCTATAATAGTTCCTCCAGGCATTAATCTTCCATCAGCCTCAGCATCTTCAATCATGGTTAAAGCCATTCGATCTTTGACTGAATTTCCAGGATTAAAAGTCTCGTATTTTGCCAATACCAGGCCAGGAACTTCCTCTGCTAATTTATTGATTTTAACAAGTGGGGTATTTCCAATGGTCTCAAGAATGTTTTTTGCGTATTCCATAATCTTATTAAATGCAATACAAAAATATAAAACCTAGCTTGACTTTTTACTATACAAACAGACATCTTTTATCGATTTATTCAAAACGAATCGCCCTAACAGGAGTAATTTTTGAAATTATATAAGAAGGTATTAATAACATCGAAAAACAAACTATGAGTGTCCCAACATTTAAAAGTAAAATATAATCTATCGCTAGGTAAACTGGGGCTTCATTAACATAATAAATGGTGGGATCTAGTTTTATTAATTTAAAATATTTTTGAATTAATAACAATCCAATCCCAATTACATTTCCCCAAAAAAGCCCAATACCTACTAAATACATTGCGTTGTAAATGAATATTTTTCTGATACTTTTATTGGAGCTCCCCAAAGCTTTTATAATTCCAATCATTTGAGTTCGTTCCAAAATTAAAACTAACAATGCTGTTATCATATTGATACCTGCTACGACAATCATAATAAAAATAATAAGTATAATGTTAAAATCAAATAATTCTAACCATTTAAAAATGGAGAAGTACCGTTCTTTTATAGTTTGAGAATCTAAAAAACTTCCAACTTCATTATAAACCTCGTTACCTATTTGATCTATTTGTGAAAACTCTTCAACAAAAACCTCATAAGATCCAATTTCATTTTCAGACCATTTATTTAATCGTTGAATATGGCGAATATCAGCTATTACAAACTTTTCATCAAATTCGTTAAAACCACTATTATAAATTCCTGATACTTCAAAACTCCTACTTCTTGGCAGTTTAGAATTATCGCTATTAAAAAAAAACGTGTTTAATTTATCTCCTACTTTTAGATTTAAGCGATTGGATGTGTGTTCTGAAATTAATATTTTATTGGTTAGAAGTTGGCTATAATCTGGCAAGCTTCCATCTATTAAAAATTCATTAAAATAATTCCAATCATAGTCTTTTCCAACTCCCTTTACCACAACCCCTTCAAATTTATTAGCGGTCCTTATCACTCCACCTTTTGAGGCAGTAGCTTGAATGTGTTGTATTCCTTTAATTGAATTAAATGTAGGGTAAAATCTCTGAATTGTAGAAATAGGGTTTTGCGAATCATCAGAAAAATTTGTGTCGAAATTAGAAATAATGATGTCACCGTTAAAAGCAGATACTTTTTGATATATTTTATTTTGAAGTCCTACACCAGAAGC
>Ga0206683_10001320_pt1 | contig 17284 bp, 11 predicted proteins | sample M280m12015metaG_FD_155483 | JGI IMG/M metagenome (GOLD analysis project Ga0206683, IMG submission 155483) | Ammonia-oxidizing marine archaeal communities from Monterey Bay, California, United States - M2 80m 12015 | ecosystem: Environmental > Aquatic > Marine > Intertidal zone | place: USA...
ATATTGTAAAACCTGGTGATTTAGTAGAAGATCCAAAAGCAAAAAAGAAGAAAAAGAAGAAAAAGAAGAAAAAGAAAAAAGGTGAACCTGAAACGCCAATTGTTGTATTGCCTAAAGAAATCATGCCACCGGAATCAATTACAGCATTCTATGCATCCAATATAACTCAGATTACCTACGATCATCCTGACGTGAATAATGGAATTTTTACTTATTATCTCCTTCGTGGGTTGCGAGGTGATGCTGATAATGGTGATAAAAATGTCACTGTTGCGGAGCTCCATGATTATATAAGTAAAAATGTCCAGGATACAACGAAGAAATTGTACAAGGATTTACCACAAGTTCCTCAGCTTTTCTCATCAAATCCAGATAGAGTTCTGTTCAGACTGCCTTAACGACTCTTCCCGGTTTGAGATCACCAACCCCTTACTCTTCATCGATGATCCTTAAAATAGCTCTATTCTTAACACTGGTTGCGTCTGTTTTTGCCGATCCTGTCACTATTTCCGGTACCGTAAATAATCCAGCCGGGAACCCGGTTAAAAAGTCAGTCGTCACCTTGAGAGATATGAAAGATAATGTTCTCATGGAAGAAAAAACCAGCCGAAAGGGGGAATTTTCTTTTAAAGAGGTTGAACCAAATTTTTATTTTCTTGTCATAGAGCATGAGGGTGATGGTGCGAAGCGAATAAAAATTAATCCCAGAAAAACACGGAATGCAGACCTCGAATTAAGTTTGGAATTAACGGGTGAAGATGAGCCGATAAGGTGTTATTTATTTTCAAATGATAAACCCACAGATTTTGATCCAATTTTAAAGGTTAGAGATTTAAATGTCCAATCATCGACAGAACAAATTATTATCACTTGGAAAGACATTAAGCAGGCACAGTCTTTTATACTTTTTGAAAATGATATTGAGATATATCGAGGTGAAGAAACAAGATTTGAAAAAAATGAATTTCCGGGAGAGGAATTTTGTTATTCTGTCGAGGCATTGGGTGGATTTGGTCTGATTGGTGAAAGGTCAGACATACATTGTGCCAGCGTTGCAACTGCCATACCCCGGGATATCGTAATTGATGTTTCAAAAAATACACTTTCTTTGAATTGGGCACCCGTGAATGGTGCATTATCCTATGTCATTTACAGAAATGATGATAAAATTATAAATTCAGATAAAACTAATATTTTGGATTCTGACCTTGATTTCGGTACGGAATATTTTTATAAAATAACTGCAGTGGATGCGCTGGATCAGGAGAGCCATCCTTCGGTTGCAGTTAAAGGTACTACAAGGGATTTTGTGGAACCGCCGATTTTATCTTCCATGAAGAATGAGAGTCGCATTATATTGATTTGGAATGAGGTCAAGATTGCCAAATCTTACAATATTTATCGGGAAGGTGAGCTATTGTCATCTGCACAATCCAACACCTTTTCAGATGACGTGCCTTCTGGTAAAAAATATTGTTATGAGATTACATCCGTTGATCAATTTGGTGTTGAAAGTAGCCGATCAAACTCTCACTGTGCAAAAGTTCTTATTCAATCGCCAACAGGTGTCACAGCAGATGGAGGAGTGACTTCCATGCATCTGAATTGGGATGAAGTTTCAGGTGCGGCTAATTACAAGATCTATGAAAAAGTTGACCAGGATTCTCTATTAATCATTAATCAAGTAAAATCTACCCAGTTCACTGTTCAAAATTTGGATTATGGTGCTGATAAATGCTATCAGATCTCAGCCTTAGATTCGGAAGGAGAAGAGACTGAACTTTCTTCTTCTGCATGTAATGTTGTATTGGATCCACCTCATTTTACTATTCAGAAAATGACTCTGATCGAACCTTCCGGCAATAGTGTCATAGATTCCAGGGAAACAGGTATATTACAATTTGCTCTTTTTAATGATGGACAAAGTCCAGCTCACAAAGTGGAAATGTCGATTATTTCCCATGATTCAAATCAAAATTTATTAGTGGGGAAACCTGCTGTTCTTGACACACTTGAAGCAGGAAGAATTAAGTTTGGTAAAATTACTCTAGAGGGTTTATTACAAGTAGAAACGGGAGAGCATGAATTTGAATTACAAGTTTCATCTATTAATGGCATAATACTAGATGCCCCTTATCTATTCAAGGTAGAAACAAAATCAGTCATTCCACCAAAACTGATTGTGGCCGATTTTGCGATCGCAAATGATTTTGGTACCCATTATATACCGATAAATGAGATCGTTAATTTAATAATCAGAATCCAGAATGTTGGAGAAGGGGAATCTGAATCTGTTCATGTAAAGATTACGGAAAATAGATCTTTCACTACACCGGATTTCACAGGTAATGTTAGTCTACCTGCATTTAATCCCGGAGATTATATGGATATTGAAGTACCGATTATGAGTTTTCAGGATAATTTCTCGGTGGATATCGAATTAACAGATTATTTGAACCGAACTGTTCTCCAGAAACTTAATCTTGAAGCGATGAAGCACTATCGGTCTTCCATGGAATTGATAACACAATCTATTGGCACAGAAGATGTTGACCATTATCCTGATGCACTGGGGGAAATCGATGTGGATCGGCGGATTCCTTTGGGACGGAAAAACCCTAATGCCATGGCTGTTATTTTAGCCACTGAGTACTATGAAGATGGAAACTATCCCCAATTAGATTATGCCAATCGGGATGGTGATGTAGTCCGACAGTATTTTAATCATGCATTCGGGTTATCTGATTTCCAATTGTTACCTTCGAAAACGTGGCAGATGGAAGGGGGGCCAACCGAGAACGACTTCAGGAATATATTTGATCCGCATCAGGGCAGTCTACGAAAACGAATCATAACTGCGGAGAAATATTCCGATGTAGATGAAATGGATATTTTCCTGTATTACCGTGGTTATGGAGAATGGGTAGATGGGAAGCCGCTCCTGATACCCAAAGATGCAAAAGTCACCCGTCATATTACCAAATATCCTTTGGAACAATTAGTGAGTAATCTGTCCTTACTATCGGTATTAGGCAATATTCGATCTATCACTCTGTTTCTGGATATTACCTATATCAATCCAAAAAACTCAGTTGGTTCCATATGGAATTTTCCAAAAATGTCTGACAAAATCTGTATACTGAGTGCTGCATCCAATGGAGAATCATCTCAAGTCTATAAAGAGAAAAAACATAGTATATTTAGTTATTCTCTTTTAAAGGGGTTAGCTGGTGGCGCAGATGATGGTGATAATTTGTTAGAAATGGGGGAACTCACAGAATATATCTATAAAGCTGTACCAGAATACGCTAGGACAGTATCCAATTCATCCCAGCAGAATCCTTCTTTTAAAGGCACGGATCTTAAAAGAATTATTCTTGATTTAAGATAATTTTATTGGATAATTGATTTTAATAAGATACGATGGATAGACTTCTCCCATTTTTACCTTTTATCCTTGTGGCAGCAATGCTTTTTGGATGGAAAGAATATGAATCCTATATAATTGAAGCTGAGAAAAATAAAAGAGCAGTTTCATTCAATGTTCCTAATGAACCGTCACCTGTCACATTTAATAGAAAATCTCAACTAGAAAAAATGGCCTTAGCAGAGCGATCCAAGGTAAAGGTTATGGTTGAGCATGACAACTCACCACTTACTGATACATACCCCATGATAATGGATGCTACTGAATCATTCGATCCTGATTATGGAGATGAAATCCAATTTAAATGGAAACAAAAATCAGGGACAAAAGTTGAGCTCAAGCCGAACCCATTTTCTGGTAAGGTTAGTTTTGAAGGTGTGGCAGGGGAATATGTTTTTGAACTTACTGTATCAGATAATTATGGTGCTAAGAATACCGTTATTAAAACGGTAGTGATTGAACCAGAACCGAACGTGCCTCCTGTAATTCAAATGAAGGTAAGACAAGGATCTGAGTTAAAGTAATAATGAAAAAGAAGATTTACACGATCACCGAAATACCGCCGGATAATGGGCAGTTATGAAAAAAGTTGTTTTAGGAATAGATATTGGCGGCACAAATACCGTTTATGGATTCATTGGCCAAAATGGAAATATAATTCATAGTGATGAGATCCCAACCCATGGAAATGAGCCTGTAGATAATTTCATAACCAGGTTAGGGGAAAAATTAGATTTTTTTTTAACAGATCAATCTGATTTCAAATTATGTGGGATCGGTGTAGGGGCACCTAATGGCAACCACTTTACAGGGATCATTCAGGATCCGCCAAACTTGAGTTGGGGAGATGTTGACATTGTGACTCTATTACATGAGAAGTTTAATTGTGACGTTTCCTTGACCAATGATGCTAATGCTGCTGCATTGGGGGAAAGAAATTATGGTATTGCTTCTGACATGAATGATTTTGTTGTCATTACACTTGGTACAGGATTGGGAAGTGGGATTTTCACCGGCGGGCTATTACTTTATGGTACGAATAGTTTGGCGGGCGAAATGGGCCATATATCCATAGCTCAAAATGGGCGAGCCTGCTCCTGTGGATTGAAAGGTTGCCTGGAAATGTATGTCTCCGCCAAAGGGATAAAAGAAACTGTGATTGAATTTCAAAAGGATAACCCTGATGATAACTTTTTATCATCGCTCGAGCCTGACCTTATTGATGGGAAAATGATCGACTGCGCCATTGATGATGGCATAAAATCCGCAATCTCACTTTATGAATTCACAGCCGATAAACTAGCCTATGGAATGGCGCAGGTAGCGACAATTTTAAGCCCTGAAGCATTTATTATTTATGGGGGTTACAGCCAGGCAGGGGATAGGTTGCTAGGTCCAACCCGCATTGTTTTAGAAACTTATTTGATGGATAATTTGAAAGGGAAGATCAAGGTTCTTCAATCGGGATTACCAACTGGACAAGCGGGTATTTTAGGTGCTGCATCCTTGCTCTGGGAATAATTTTCCTACATAAAAATAGTAACTAAGAATTCTGGTCGTTTCCTTTTTTAACAAAGTAATAGAAAGAAAGAACTATACTAACATAATGGTATTATTTATGGTTACAAACTATTGGAAATCATATGTTTTAAGTATATTATAGTCAATAGTTCCTGCCCTTATTGCACGCCTAGAGGCATCTACTGTTTCATTACGAATACAATACGGTACGCATATTGATTAAAAATTATATAATCATACTCTCTGTAGCTCTATCTATCTCAACTGCACAGGAAACCCTACCAACTGCCGCCATTCTATATTTTGCAGCAGAAGAGGTCCTTACACAGCAACAAACAAAGTCCCTGACCAATCATTTTTCTACGGCACTGGATTCAACAAAAATGGTTAGGGTTATTAATCAGAGAAAAGTGGTCAGCCTATTAGAAAGTGAAGGACTTGATATAAACGATTGTACTACAGATGCATGTGCTATCAAGGTAGGTGCAGAACTTGGTGTATCATACGTTATCGCTGGTGATGTTAAAAAGGAAGGGAACACCTACACCATCACAGCCAAGATGCTTTCTGTGGCTGCGAACACTGAGAAGAGAGAAGAAAGTATTACCTTTTCTGGGATGTTGGATGGCTTAAACGTGCAGACCGAGATTCTGGCTTGGAAACTCTTGGATTTGGAAGCACCCCCTGAAGTACAAATGAAAGTGAGGAAGGATTACAGCCAGGTAGGAGGCAAAGGTATGAGAGGGTTTAAGGGCATACCTTATTGGATGATCTGGGGTGGTCTGGGGCTGGTAGCGGCTGGTGGCGGTGTGGCCATAGCCATGGCTGCAGATGGCGGGTCAGATGGGAGCCCTATTGGAGAACCTCCGAGCTTTCCATCGGCGCCATGATGATATTATTTTTGATCTGGCAGCACCTTACCTTTGTTTTTAATGGGAATCTTGCTCGTGTATTGATCAGACTGGACCATGCTGATGCTTAGAAAATTATTGCCAGTTCATTTTTTATTATCCATTGTGGTTGGTCAGCCCGTATTTACGGAGCATGTGATTTCCTCATCAGCTATTGGTGCCACTTCTGTTCATGCAGCGGATGTGGATGGTGACGGAGATATGGATGTGCTCTCAGCATCAGCGAACGATAACAAGATCGCCTGGTACGAGAGTCACGGCAGTCAAGACTTTACACGGCATACCATTACCACATCTGCTGCTTATGCCAATATTGTTTATGCAGCAGATGTGGATGGTGACGGAGATTTGGATGTGCTCTCAGCTTCAAAGAACGATGACACCATTGCCTGGTATGAGAATGATGGCAGCGAGAGCTTTACGGAGCATGCCATTTCCACATCAGCGGATGGTGCCTTTTCTGTTTATGCTGTGGATGTAGATGGTGACGGGGACATGGATGTGCTTTCTGCATCTGCCGGTGATGACAAGATCGCCTGGTACGAGAATGACGGCGGCGAGAGTTTTACAGAACATGCCATTACCACATCAGCTGATTATGCCAATACTGTTTATGCAGCAGATATGGACGGTGACGGGGACATGGATGTGCTCTCAGCATCTAATTATGATGACAGGATCGCCTGGTATGAGAATGACGGCACCGAGAGTTTTACGGAGCATGCTATCTCTACATCAGCTAATGGTGCCTTTTTTGTTCATGCGCTGGATGTAGATGCTGACGGTGATATGGACGTGCTCTCAGCATCAGAGAATGATGATAAGATCGCCTGGTATGAGAATGATGGCAGCGAGAGTTTTACGGAGCATGCCATTTCCACATCAGCTGATGGTGCCAGATCTGTTCATGCAGTGGATGTGGATGGTGACGGAGATATGGATGTGCTCTCAGCATCAAAGAACGATGACACCATTGCCTGGTATGAGAATGATGGCAGCGAGAGCTTTACGGAGCATGCCATTTCCACATCAGCGGATGGTGCCAGATCTGTTTACGCAGCAGATATAGACGGAGATGGTGACTTGGATATGCTCTCAGCATTATCAGTTGATGACAAGATCACTTGGTATGAGAATTTCGATAGTCAGGAAGTGGCCTTTGTTCCTGATGATAAATTTGAGCAGGTCCTGATCGACCTGGACTATGATGATACTTTAGATGATTATGTGCTAACGGAAAACATCAGTGGGGTTACCAGCCTAGATGTCAGCCAAAAAGAGATCAGTGATCTCACGGGGATTGAAGGATTTACAGCCCTAGAATTTCTTTATTGTGAAAACAATCAATTAAACAGTCTGGATCTGAGTAATAATTCAGCACTATTAGAATTAAATGTTGCCCATAGTCAGTTAGAGAGTCTAGATGTGAGTAATAGCACTTCGCTAGAATTACTCGACTGCTATGGAAATAATTTAACCAGCTTGGATGTAAGCAGTAATACAGCATTAATAAATCTGAATTGCCCTGAGAACCAATTAACTGCTCTGGATGTAAGCAACAATACTAGCCTTATTACTTTGAACTGCAGTGAAAATCAATTGACTTATCTAAACATGAAAAATGGGATCACGGATGCGCTGGCAACGTTTGATGCTAAGGATAATGCACTTAGTTGTATAGAGACCCTGGATCCTGGCTATGCTACAGCGTACTGGAGCTATTTTAATGGTAATATAGATATTGGGGTAGTATTTGCAGTAGTGTGTGAATATAATAGTCCTGTGATTACCAATGTGCTCATGGATCCCGTTTCCCTTGCTGCCGAAGAAGATGCAAATATAACAGCAGAAATATCAGATGAAACGGGTATTGATGATGTTACCTTATACTACCGGCAGGGAGGCTCCAGCAGCGGGTACACACCTGTTGCCATGTCCGGCAGCGCAGGCAGTTATACGGGCACCATACCCGGCAGTGCAGTAACCATGAACGGGTTGTTATATTATATAGTAGCCCATGACGTCATAGCATCAGGTACCACCAGCGATACACTATCTACTGAAGTTCGGTTTAATGATGGGAATCTAACAACAAATTCAACGAGCAGCAGCGCCTATCCTAACGGCCTGCCCATGGAGAAGTGGCGTCTGCTTTCTATCCCGGCTATTTTGGATGATAGCGGTGTGTTGCAGGTGATCGAAGATGAACTGGGCCCACAAGATGATAATGTGTGGCGTCTGTTCGAATATAACGAAGGTACAGGTTCATTTAATGATAACCTGGCACAGTTTACACCAGGCGATTCCTACTGGCTCTACCAGCGTGTAGGTAATAACCTGTCATTGTCTGCGCCTGCAGGAGAGACGGGTGATATGTCTGGCACCACCCTGACCATCAAACCGGGCTGGAACCTGATCGGATCTCCCTATCCTTTTTCCTTACCATTGGTTTTGGACCCAGTACAATTCTATGGCCCGATTGCCTATGGACTGGCAGCTGAAGAGTGGAGCAATGTGGTATCGGAGATGGATCCCTGGAACGGCTATGCTGTCTATAACCGCTCATCCAGTAGGAACATAACCCTGGATCCAACAGCAACCAGTGGTGGTGGCCTGGCCCGGACCTTGGATGAAGAAGAAGGCTGGCTTATGACCCTTCAGGCCAGGGGTGATGAATACCAGGACAGATTTAACATGATTGGTGCGCTCTCAGGAGCCCATGATCAGTTGGACTGGCACGACAACCCTGAGATCAGGGCCCCGGAACAGTTTGTGTCTCTGTTTTTCAAGATACCGGATGAAGAGCAGGAGCATCTGTTTACATCTGATATTCGAGCGTTGGATGGTAAACTTAAGATTTGGGATACCCGTATCAGGAGCACTGCTATGGGAAGTGGCGTGACCCTTTCCTGGCACCATGACCAGACACTGCCAGCAGGTCTTTCGGTGCAGTTGCTGGATCTGAATACCCGCACCATTGTAGATATGGTATCAAGTGATTATTTGGTACTTGGTCATCTGGACTCACGCTATGACAGACAATTAAAAATTATCTCAGGTGATCCGGCTGCGGTCTCCCTGGCAGTTGATGATATTCTGTCGCAGGTACCTGAAGAGCTTTCCATACAGGGAAACTACCCGAACCCTTTTAACCCGGTCACTACGATCCGATTCGGTTTACCTGAGCCCCGCAGGGTGAGCCTGACTATAGTGAACATGCTGGGTCAGGAAGTGGTGAATCTTTTGAATGGCTGGAAGGGTATTGGCCATCATGAGATTCGTTGGCAGAGCTTGGACAATCAAGGAGTGTCGGTGGCATCTGGTGTCTACTTTGCCGTATTAAGGGATGGGATTACTATTGATGTTCGGAAAATGATCTTATTGAAATAATGATCGTATTCAATTACAATCTACAGCTCCGCGAAGCATGGTAAAATCATGGGGTTTATTGATGACAAATTGCGCGTAGCGGAGGAGGGACTCGAACCCCCGACACCCGGATTATGATTCCGGTGCTCTAACCAGCTGAGCTACTCCGCCATAAATTTTGTTTATTACGACAAATTCTAGTAAAAAAAGCCAATAAAATTAAGTGGAAATTTCACACAAAACTAATTGGAATTCGTTGATAAAATTTAACATTATCCCTAAAATTTCACATGTAATTTCTGACGCAAATTTTTGAATGAAGGAGTAATAAATGTATTCATCCATTGATCAATTTATGGATAATGTCCGCATTAGAAATGCTGGCGAGGTAGAGTTTCATCAAGCTGTCCATGAAGTTGTGGAATCTCTTTGGGATTTTTTACAGGATAACCCCACTTATTTACATGCAAAAATTTTAGATCGAATTGTTGAACCCGAGCGGGTGATCCAATTCAGAGTCCCTTGGAGAAATGACCGAGGAGAGGTAGAAGTAAATCGTGGATATCGTGTGGAATTCAATTCAGCCATTGGACCCTATAAGGGTGGACTTCGGTTTCATCCATCTGTCAATCTTTCTATTTTGAAATTTCTTGGGTTTGAACAGGTTTTTAAAAATAGTTTAACTACACTTCCTATGGGCGGTGGAAAAGGTGGGTCTGATTTTGATCCAAAAGGAAAATCTGATAACGAGGTTATGAGTTTTTGCCAAAGTTTTATGACAGAACTCTGTCGCCATATTGGTGCGGATACAGATGTGCCAGCAGGTGATATTGGTGTTGGCGGCCGTGAAATTGGTTACATGTTTGGTCAATACAAAAGGATTCGGAATGAATTTACCGGTGTCTTAACCGGAAAAGGTCTCAATTGGGGTGGTTCTTTGATTCGCCCTGAAGCGACAGGATACGGATGTGTTTATTTTGCTGAAGAAATGTTAAAACACGTCGGAGACAGTTTTAATGGAAAAACTGTGGCAGTATCCGGTTCAGGGAATGTTGCCCAATTTGCTACTCAAAAGGCAACTGAACTTGGAGCAAAAGTTGTGACATTATCAGATTCATCGGGCTCAATCCATGATGAAAATGGTATTGATGCTGACAAGTTAGCCTGGGTTATGAATCTAAAAAATAATCGCCGTGGACGGATCAAAGAATATGCTGATGAATTTGGTGTAACCTACCTAGAGAGCCAGCGACCCTGGTCTGTTTCCTGTGATATTGCATTGCCCTGTGCGACTCAAAATGAGATTAATGGTGACAATGCCAAAACGATGATTTCCAATGGATGTAAAGTTGTGTCAGAAGGTGCAAATATGCCCACAGACCCAGAAGCAGTGAATATTATTTTAGACGCTGGTATTTTATTTGGACCAGGAAAAGCAGCCAATGCAGGCGGTGTAGCAACCAGTGGATTAGAAATGAGTCAAAACAGTATGCGATTAAATTGGAGCCGAGAAGAAGTTGACAGCAAACTTCACACTATTATGAAAAATATCCACGAAGCATGTGTGATCCATGGTACTGAGAATGGAAGTGTAAACTATGTAAAGGGCGCTAATATTGCAGGATTTATTAAAATTGCAGACTCCATGTTGGACCAAGGTGTAGTTTAAATATATAGTAGCATTTCATTAGATCCCGCTAGACTCCTCTTCATCCATCATTTCTGGTGTTTCCGGTTTAGGTTGATATATAATCCCAGCACCGGTCGTTCCATTCAATGTTGCCAAAAAAGGCTGATTAAATCGATACCAATCCACGTATTTCCCAGATTGTTTCAGATTGTCCCGAGATAACCAATCCAGATTTAAAATATCATTCCTTCTTTTAGGATCGATGGTAATGTAAGCTACATGTAGACTGGTAATGTTTTGGAAAAAATGACTTCCAAAAGATGGATCTACTGGCATATCCTTCCGTCCAACTTCAATAATGATTTTTGCCTGTGAAATCTGTCTCCAGTTGACGGGAATTCCCAGCCATGGATCTGCTGATCCCCACCTACCGGGACCCGAAAGAATATAATTTTCTTTCAAACCAAATTTCTGGTTGATCTTTTCTACTTCTATTGCAATATCAGATGTTTTTGCAGGATCAAATGAATCATGACGTACAACAATCAAATCTTGGATTTGATCAATTTTTCCATCTCCCAAGGTGATATGACTTTTACAAAATACTTCCACATCTGTTGAATTAGTTTGAATTGATTTTAATCCTGTTAATACAATGGGTTTAATCTGTAATAGGCAAAATTCCGGTTTTTTATTTTTATATATATTGACAGCAAATTCAATTTCAATTGGACATCCCATGGCTGCTTTTCCCAAAGATAATATTCGTTTGGAAATTTTTGCAAGGGGAATCATATTCCATTTTAATATAGGTGCGAAAGAAATGACCCGAGTTCCATGTTTAGACAAGGAATCTCTAAGGGTATTATCATCATTGGAGATTACGCTGCCAAGCCATTTGAGGGCGCCATCCTCTTCAGCACTTTGTATGGAATAGGTATGAAGATCTTCATGAGAATTATTCTCAGATGCTTTAAGTTGTAATCCATAGAACTGGTTTTGAGAATTTTGCTTTGTTGCTTTCACTGAATAAAATTGGGGCAGGATCAAGGGATATTCTGGAGATATTCTAAGACATTTTTCACCATCTACAATTGTCCTGCCAAATCCCAATGCAAGGTAGGCCACACCCTCGTCCCGTTTCATATAAGAAACGGGATAATAATTAATACTTTTTAAAACACCGCTGAATGTTGGATAAAACCGCTTGCTTTTGTAGGACTGACCTACAATTTCTTGAATGACAACAGCCATTTTTTCTTCTTCGATCCTATGTCCTGTAGAGTCCAATAATGATTTGGCTTCACCTTTAAATGTGGATGCGAAAACACTCTTTATAGCTATCATCAGTTCATTCAATCTTTTTTTTGTTGATCTTGAATTATTGGGTAGCATTATAGTTTTATAGCTACCGGCAAGAGGTTGATATTGAGAATCTTCCAAGAGGCTAGATGACCTTACAGCCAAGGGGTTTTTATGGTCTAGGATAAATGATTCCAGCTTAAGAATGAGATCTATGGAAAGACGAGCTTTTTTAAAGGCTCTTTCTAATTTTTTATTATCCTCGATATTAAGAGCCTTTTGCCATAATTGATTATCTTTCATGAATTGGTCAAATTCATGAGTTCCCACGACAGCACAATCTGGAACCCGAATGGTTACATCCCCAAATTCTTTCTCAATACTAGATTGCTTGATCATAAACCTGGCAAATGCTAGCCCTCTAGCTTTTCCACCCAAAGAACCGCCACATAGGCGGAAAAAAACAGATTTTTGTTTTTTGAAGCGGGCAGATGTATAGTCCAGCACTCTGTAATCGGTTTCGTCTTTTTTAGAACTTAAACACTCTAATAAATACGTTCTTAATAATTCACCGGAATCAAATTCGTGGGCATAAACGGGACGCAATCTTGAAGCGAGTTTAAATTCTGTTCTTGCAGCGAGCCAATTGGAAAAGTGATGACTTTTTGCATGGTACAATAACGATTCAACCGGGATTTCTCGAATTCCGTTAATGAATTCATCGATCGATTTGGCACGCCCAACTTCTTTTTTATTGGATGTTTTAAAAATAAAGTCTCCAAAACCAAAATTTTCTGTGATAAAAACTCGCAGATCTGTGAAAAGTGTATTGGATTTTTTATGTAGAAATGCCGCATTAACTTGCTTGGCCATTTCACGGTTATCTATATCGGTAGACTGAAGCATAATTGGTATGGATGGATCAATTTTCCGAACCCATTGTGCAAACTTTAACCCTGCTTCAGGATCTTTAATTCCCTTTTTTGGGAATCGCACATCCGAGATCACGCCAATCATATTATTTTTGTATTTCTTAATAAATCTTTGTGCTGTTTCAAAATTAGGCGTTAATAGAATTTTAGGCCTTCCTCTGAGATGAAGCAATCGCTGGGATTGACTCAAACTTCGATTCACTAAGTTCTTTGTCTGATACATAATCTCTTTATAAATCAATGGAAGAAGAACGGAATACATCCTTGGAGAGTCTTCCACCAACAAGATAGAGCGAACATCACCCTTACCAATATCCTGTTTCGCATTTTTTCGGTCCTCCACGTATTTTATAATGGCAGGAAAAACGCTGGCATCACCAGACCAAATAAATATGCGATTAATTGATTGTGGTGTAATGGTATCAGGTAGTTGTTTAAGCTCTGTTTCATCAAATACCAGAAGAATCACTGGTTTTTTAGGATATTGCTCCTTGATGGCAGCACCAAGAGATATTGGATCTTGATCTTCAATCCGGAGCATAACAATAACCAGATCGAATTTCTTTTTAACCATTATATCTATAGCCTCACGCCCGGTGGAAACACGGGTAACTCGGGGAGCATAATTGAAATTCATGCCAATATATTCTGTCAAAATCTGCTCCGTGAGATGACCATCTTCTTCAAGAATAAATGCATCATAAACACTGGCGACCAGCAAGATCTCATGTATGCGGTGGGGCATAAGATCCTGGAAATTGGTCTTGGATTTGTTACCGACGAAAAAATCAGGCATAGGTGAAATTACCGCCCTTCTAAAGAAAAAGAAATATCCAACCAATCTACCTTGGTATGTTTTTAGATATTCCACTAATTTCAATAATCGAATATGGCTATTTTGACAATTATTCCGAGTCTGAGTACAGTGGGGAATGCATTTATAAGTTTACTTTTTCCAAATCAGTGTCTGGTCTGTAAAGAAGCAGAATTTTTCTCACAGGATCCTATTTGCCCTGATTGTCTTCAACATATGACCCCGCTCCCAATTGGGAACAGGGTTCAGGAATTAACAGTGAATGATGGTATTGATATAGCACTTTCGGGTTGGGATTTTGGTGATGAATTAAGAACCGCCATTCATTCATTGAAGTATGAAGAGCGAGCAAGAATTGGTTTCTTTCTCGGAGAATTATTGGGAGATCAACTTCATAAAAAAACAATTCAGAAATTGGATTATTTGATACCCGTACCGCTTCATCCTGTAAAGTTTAGAGATAGGGGGTTTAATCAAGCTAGGTGGATCGCAGATGGATTAGGGAAAGCCGTTCAAAAACCAGTCCGTACAAAATTAATGAAAAGGATAAAACATACCATTTCTCAAACGACCCTTGACAAAAAAGAACGATTAAATAACATGAAAAAAGCATTCAAGATCAATCGGAATGTTACGGATAAAAACATTGGAATTGTGGATGATGTATTAACAACAGGGTCGACCATTTCATCCATGGCATCTATATTAAAAGATGCCGGAGCAAAAACAATTGTTGCACTTACCGTGGCAACACCCTTGGAGAAAAAAGATGATACGTACGCTGAAAGCGTTTGATTTAAAGGGGAAAAATATCCTCATGCGAGTGGACTTTAATGTACCAATGGAAGGGGAAAAGGTTACCAATAATTTTCGAATTAAGGCAGTCATGCCCACCATCAATACATGTTTGGAAGGTGGGGCAGCTGTTGTCCTTATGTCGCATTTAGGTAGACCAGACGGTGAAGTGGATCCTACATTAAGTTTGATTCCAGCTGGAGAAGAGTTGGCTGGACTTATGGAAATGCCTATCAAATTTTCTGAAGACTGTGTCTCTAATGATGCTATTGACACTTCTATAAGCCTGAAAGCCGGAGAGATTCATCTATTAGAAAATCTACGATTTCATCCAGGAGAAAAGAAAAATGATCCAACTTTTGCTTCACGGTTAGCACGCCATGGGCAAATTTATATCAATGATGCATTTGGGACAGCTCATCGGGCCCATGCGTCAAATGTGGGAGTGGCATCTCACTTCAAGCATGCAGGCATCGGATGGCTTGTGGATAAAGAGATTAATTTCCTGGATCGTTTCATCCAAAAGCCGAATCGTCCCCTTACCTTGATATTGGGTGGGGCAAAGATTGGTAGCAAATTAGGACTTATTCACCATTTCATGGAAAAAGCTGATAACATTATTATTGGCGGTGGGATGGCATTCACTTTCTTGAAAGCTCGTGGAAAAGAGATAGGTGGATCCCTCATAGATGATGCCATGGTATCAACTGCAAAAAACATATTGAATCTGGCTAGAACCAGCCAAGTTAAACTTTATTTACCAGAAGATGTGCTCTGCGGAAAATCTTTGGATGATAATGAGCCAAAGGGCCCTTTTTTGATTAATGATATTCCTAACAATCTCATGGGATTAGATATTGGCCCAGAAACCATTACCAAATTCAATAAAATCATAAGTTCATCAGAAACGGTTGTTTGGAATGGACCTATGGGAGTATTCGAAAGTAAAGGATACTCTAGAGGAACACGAGATATTGGCATCCATTTAGCCAACTGTGTAGAAAATGGGCAAAAAGTCATTGTGGGCGGAGGTGATACTTCTGCAGCCACTGAAAAATATGGTTTAAGTCAGTTGATGACCCACGTCTCGACTGGCGGAGGTTCATCATTAGAATTGTTAAGTGGCAATCATTTACCTGCCATGAAAGCTTTGGAGATATAATATGAATTTGACACCTATTGTTGCCGGAAACTGGAAAATGTATAAAACCCCATCTGAAGGGGCTTCATTCATCGAATTAACAAAGAATTTACTTTTGGATATCGAACACGTTTCCGTTATTTTTGCCCCGCCTTTTACAGGGCTTTTTGACTTGAATGTGAAGCCACCATTCTATTCTGCAGCCCAAAACTGTCATTGGGAACAAACAGGCGCCTTTACCGGTGAAATTTCTGTCTCAATGATTCGGGACTGTGGGGCAGAGTTTGTGATTATCGGCCATTCAGAGCGTCGCCATGTTTTCGGTGAATCAGATGAATGGATTAACCGGAAAGTGAAAGCTGTTTTGGCTGGAAATATGAAACCGATCTTATGTATTGGAGAATTATTGAACCAACGAGAAGCAGGTCAAACAGAATTGGTTTTGAAAAGTCAATTAAAACAAGGATTGGCAGGTGTTGAAGCTCTTGAAAATATTGTAATTGCATATGAACCTGTTTGGGCCATCGGAACTGGGGTGACAGCAAATGCAAACCAAGTTGAGTCAGCACATTCATCGGTTCGTAACATACTAAAGGAATTATATCCTGAATCGGATACAATTCACGTTTTGTATGGTGGATCAGTAAAATCTGGAAATGCAGAAGAGTTAATCCAAATTCCAGGCGTGAATGGATTTTTAATTGGTGGAGCAAGTTTAGATGTTGAATCTTTCGCATCCATAACCCGAACGGTTGAAACCGTTCAATTGAGGACATTATGACAGGATTTTTAATTATTATACATACAATTGTTAGCATTTTACTAATATCAGTTGTTCTGATGCAGGCTAGTCAGGGCGGTGGTTTATCCGGTACTTTTGGTGGACAAGCAGCCAGTTCGGTTCTTGGCGGACAGAATGCCGGTAATGTTTTAAGCCGAATCACAACTTGGCTCGCAACTTTATTTCTTTCACTGGCTGTTATAATCAGTATGTTGAGTGGACCGTCAACAAACGCTTCATCATCAATTGTGAAACAAGCGGCTGAAGATCGCCCAGTTGTACCGGCGACAGATCCAATCCAATCCGATGGCGAAGCCACATTGGATCTTGGCGGCAACTAATAATTTTATTGCCGAAGTGGTGGAATTGGTAGACACGCATGCTTGAGGGGCATGTGGCCTTAAGGCTGTGGGGGTTCGAGTCCCCCCTTCGGTACACCTAGAAAATTAAGCCCTTTTAACCTAGGGCTTATTTATTTTCTTCATCGTTGCCCAATTCATTACATCGGTTTAGATTCCCCGACTTTAGAACTCTATTGAGATGATAAAAAAACTCATATTTTTACAATTACTCCTTTTGGCTACGATGCCATTGTTAGCCCAAGATATATCCATTTTCTTTTTGAAAGATGGATCCATTATTCAAGGCAAGGTTGTTAATG
>Ga0206683_10001325_pt1 | contig 17260 bp, 19 predicted proteins | sample M280m12015metaG_FD_155483 | JGI IMG/M metagenome (GOLD analysis project Ga0206683, IMG submission 155483) | Ammonia-oxidizing marine archaeal communities from Monterey Bay, California, United States - M2 80m 12015 | ecosystem: Environmental > Aquatic > Marine > Intertidal zone | place: USA...
CGACAAGGAAAAGGTTAAGAGTCCAGAAATGATAAGACCTTATGTGTTTAATGTGATTACTGAAGAATATGAGCTTTTACCTAGGGTTCGAAAGGAAGTAGGGAGCTTTATTAATAGAGATAACAATACAGTATCTTTTGAGTCACAAATATTGGGTCAATTTATTCTTGTTGAAGAATTATAGAGATTAGTTTTAAAATTTCTTTCCGATATGTGATTCATTCCTTTTTTTAGCCAATGATATTTGCTTTTGTCTTTCAGCAAACCTCTTTTTTCTTTCTTCTGAGTGTGTTCCAAAGCAATTTGGACAACTGATGCCTTCAATATAGTGTTCACTTTTCATGTCATTTTCATCTATGGGCATCCTGCATGCATGACACATTGAATAATTGCCTTCTATTAAACCATGTTGGATTGAGACACGCTCATCAAAAAGAAAGCATTCGCCTTCCCATAAGCTTTCCTCAGGATCAATTTCTTCAAGATATTTTAATATGCCACCATTTAGTTGGAGTACTTCATTAAAGCCTGAATCTAAGAGGTAAGATGAGGCTTTCTCACAACGAATGCCACCAGTACAAAACATGGCAATTTTTTTTTCATTCTTTTTACCCATTAGCGGCTTTAATTTTTTTTCCACCCATTCTGGAAATTCTCGAAATGATTTTGTTTTAGGATCAATCGAACCTTTGAAGCTTCCTATAGAGTTTTCATAATCATTTCTGGTATCTATTATAATAACCTCAGGATCTAGCAGAATCTGATTCCAATCTTTGGCATGTATTTTGGTCCCTGTTTTCTTGGCAGGTTTTGTTGCATGAATTCCCATTGATACAATTTCTTTTTTTAATTTGATTCTCATGCGGTAAAAAGTTTTACCGTATGCAATAGAATACTTGGGTTCTAAGGTTTTCATTCTTGGATCTTTTTTCAAAAAATTAATTACTGATTCAATGGATCTTTTTTCTCCTGAGATGGTTCCATTAATGCCTTCAGGCGCAAGCAATATTGTGCCCAAAATATTTTTTTTCTCACAGATTGCTTCTAGTTCTAATTTTAAGGTTTTAAAATCTTGCCAATCGATGAATTGATAGAAGCTTGCTACCAATACTTCACTTTGATTTATTTCTTTTGAGATCATGGAACTTTTGAAATGTATTAGTAGATTCTTTCTATTGTGTATTTTGCAAGTTGAATCAAGGCATCTTTAAATTGATTATTTGGTAAATCATTTAACGCATCAATCGCTTTTTTTGAGGCAATCTGAGCTTGTTCTGCAGTTAATGCTAAGGATCCCGTATCAATAACGCATTGAAAGATCTCTTTACTGTGACTTGAATCTTTATTAGTGATTGCTTCTCTAATCATAAGTTGCATGTTGGGATTGCAACGTTCTAGAGCATAAATCAATGGCAAGGTTGGTTTTCCTTCTGAAAGATCATCTCCAATGTCTTTACCAATAATTTCTGATGATGAACTGTAATCTAGGACATCATCAATCAATTGATATGCTATACCTAATTCTTTTCCATAGGTTCTTAAACAATCTTCTATCAGCTTTGATTGGTCGGATAGAACTGCACCTATAGTTGTTGCAGATTCAAATAATTTTGCTGTTTTTCTGTAGATTACATCCATGTATTGTTTTTCAGTTGTGTCTGGATTGCCACAATGTATCAATTGTAAAACTTCGCCTTCAGCAATAGTATTGGTTGCATCAGACATAATTTCCATGATTCTCATATGACCTATTTCAACCATGATTTGAAAAGCTCTGGAATAAAGAAAGTCACCAACAAGAATAGTTGATTCATTGCCAAAATTACGATGAGCAGTAATACTTCCTCTGCGAGTATCCGAATCATCTACCACGTCATCATGCAAGAGTGTGGCAGTATGGATAAACTCAATCATAGCTGCTGCTTTTATATTTTTCTCTCGATTTGCCATAAAACCACAAGCATTACAGGCGATGAGAACTATAAGAGGTCTTAGTCTTTTACCTCCACTATTGATAATATAATGAGAGATACTATTGATTAAGCCGATATCACTATCCAGTTGATTTTGGATTTCTTGATCCATAGCTTTCCAGTCATTATCGACAAGAGATCTTAGATCATTGATGATGACTTTTTCTTTTTCTAATGTAGTTGTACTTTGAAGCATTTTATATCTTGTATGTTTTTAGAAGTGACAATATACCAAAGCCTTTAAAGTTATTGAATTAAAAAGCTTATATCTATAGAATTGCGAGTTTCTTAGAAAGATTGCACAAAAGGGAACATTAAGATGTACGCGATATTTAAATCAGGTGGAAAACAATACAGAGCGAGTAAGGGCGATAAGCTTAAACTTGAAAAAATAAATAACCTTTCTAGTGAAAAGGTTGTCTTTAATGAAGTACTCTCAGTTGGAGATGGAGCCGATATAAACTGTGGTACACCTTATGTTAAAGATGCCACTGTAGAGGCAAAAGTTTTAGAAGAAGGAAAAGACAAAAAAATTGAAGTTATAAAATTTAAAAGAAGGAAGAATTACAAACGAACTTTTGGCCACAGACAACATTATGTATTAGTAGAGATTACTGGTATAAAATTAAAAAAATCAACCGCAAAAAAGACAACCAAAGAAGAGTAAATTAGAGAAAATATTATGGCACATAAGAAAGCAGGTGGTAGTACGAGAAATGGAAGAGATTCTGAATCTAAAAGACTAGGGCTGAAGAAATATGGAGGCCAACATGTTCGAGCAGGCAATATTATTGTTCGTCAAAGAGGAACAAAGTTTCATCCTGGGGATAATGTAGGTATTGGAAGAGATCATACTTTGTTCGCTAAAGTGGATGGCGAACTAAAATTTGTAAAAAAGGGCTCAGCTATGAAGCAGTTCGCAACTGTAATTCCTATAGCAGAGTAGTTTTTAAAAATAATTAAATGACACCCCGCTTATGCGGGGTTTTTTTTTAATGATAGGATGTCAATAAGATGAAATTTACAGACGAAGCAAAGATAACAGTAAAAGCAGGCAATGGCGGAGATGGTTCTGTGAGTTTTCGTCGTGAGAAATACATACCTAGAGGAGGTCCTGATGGCGGCGATGGCGGCAATGGTGGTGATGTATTTCTAAAAGCAACATCTGGTCTTAATACATTGATTGATTTTAGAGTGGGCAATCGTTTTTCTGCAACTCACGGGGAAACAGGGAGGTCAAAAAATCGTAACGGTCCAGCTGGCGATAATCTGGTGGTTGAAGTTCCTTGTGGAACAAAGATATACAATGAGGAAACAAATGAATTGATAGGCGATTTGATTGAAGATGATGATGTTTGTCTGGTTGCAAAAGGTGGAAAAGCAGGGAAAGGTAATACAAGATTTAAGTCCAGTCGAAATAGAGCACCAAGACAATCGTCACCAGGTACATTGGGCGAGTACCGCACTTTATACCTTGAGTTAAGTTTGCTTGCTGATGTTGGCTTATTGGGGTATCCAAATGCAGGTAAATCCACATTTATTCGTTCAATCTCAGCAGCAAAACCTAAGGTAGCTGATTATCCGTTTACAACCCTCCACCCCAACTTAGGAATGGTGAGAATCGATTATGAGAAAAGTTTTGTAGTTGCAGATATTCCTGGAATTATAGAGGGCGCTTCGGATGGAATTGGCTTGGGCATTGCCTTTTTAAAACATCTAAGACGCACTAGAATACTCTTGCATATTATTGACCTAGCAGAATTTACTGAAGAGACTAAAATAATAGACAACATCAGATCAATTGAAGCAGAATTATTAGCATTTGATGAAAAACTATTTAACAAAGAAAGATGGCTTGTTTTTAATAAATTAGATTTATTGCAAAATGAAGAATCTAAAATTAGAAAAATAGTTTCAGATCTAAAATGGGAGCAGCCATATTATGGAATCAGCGCAGTAACGAAGGAAGGAACAAAGAAGCTTACACAGAAAATTATGAGAAGATTAGATCAACTAAATGAAGAAGATGTAATATCTTAGAAGAATTAGGCTAACGCTTTAATTTTTTTTCTAAGTTTCTTTTTCTGATTGGCAGCTTTATTTTTATGAATGATTCCTTTTCTTGCAAGGGAATCTATTAGCGGTTGAGCCACTTTATAGCTTTCAGCAGCTTCAGTCTGATTACCATCATCAGTAGCTTTTAATACTTTCTTGATTGATGTTCTCATTCTATTTTTTAGTGCAATATTTCTTTCTCTATTGCGCTCACTTTGTCTGACTCTTTTTTTTGCTGAACTGGTATTCGCCATTTTTATTTCCTATTGATAATTCTTTACTTGAAAGCCGTGTATTCTTTATATTTTATAGCCTTTTGTCAATAGCAATTCTATATTAAGAATGATTGATTTTTTATTATTAAAGATCGGTTAAAATTAAAGATAATGAATAAATCTAGTAATGAATCCAATTTAATTGAAACAGGTAGTATGTTTCGCTCCACGGGAGTTGTTGGTCTGATGACCTTTCTCTCTCGAATAATGGGCTTGGTAAGAGATATATTTTTTGCAAGGCTTTTTGGCGCTTTTCCAATAATGGATGCATTTTTTGTTGCGTTTAAGATTCCTAATTCATTCAGACGTTTTTTTGCTGAGGGCGCATTTTCTAGAGCATTTATTCCTGTGCTTTCAGATTATGAAAACAATAGAGAAGAGGGTGAAATACAAAACTTCATTGATAGAACATCAGGAACTCTAGGCTTAATTCTATTCTGTGTTTGCATTGTAGGTGTTATTTTTGCACCCATATTAATTTTGATCTTTGCCCCAGGATTTTTTGATGATCAAAATGATCAAATAGATCGATACAATCTTTCAGTGAGTATGCTTAGATTTACCTTTCCTTATTTATTATTTATTTCTTTAACGGCTTTTGCAGGCGCTATTTTAAATACAAAAAAACATTTTTGGGCCACTGCTTTTAATCCAGTTATATTAAATGTTGTCTTGATTATTGCTGCGGGATTTATTGCACCTAAATCAAGTAATCCAGGTTTAGTCTTAGCCTTTGCTGTTTTTTTTGCAGGGTTTCTTCAATTATTATTTCTTTTTCCTTTTCTTAGACAAGTAAGAAGAATGCCTAAGCCAAAGTGGGGATGGCAAGATTTAGGAGTCAAACGCGTTATTAAATTAATGATACCTTCAATCATTGGCAGTTCTGCATCGCAATTTAATCTTCTTTTTAATACTCTAATCGCATCTTTTTTAACCGCAGGTAGTATCAGTTGGATATATTATTCTGATCGATTGTTGGAGTTTCCACTAGGTGTATTTGCTGTGGCTCTATCCACAGTTGTTCTGCCAAGCTTGTCTAGAAAGAATGCAGCGAAAAATATTAGTCAATTTAAATCAATAGTTGAATGGGGGATTAAATTGGTATTTTTATTTTCAATTCCAGCAACTATTGGATTATTTTTTCTCTCAGGACCCTTAATAGCAACAATATTTCTTGGTGGAAACTTTAATAATTACGATCTACTAATGACTCAATACAGCTTAATGGCTTATTCATTTGGTTTAGTTGGGTTGTCTCTAGTTTTAATACTGTCACCCGTCTTTTATTCAAGAGAGGATACTAAAACACCTTTAAAATATGGGCTAATTACTATGGCAACCAATGCATTTCTCTCTTTGGTTTTTGTTTTAACTTTAATTAATCTGGGTGTCTCTTTTCCTCATATAGGTCTTGCATTTGCATTCTCTATAGCATCAATTTTGAATGCTTTGCTTCTATTTAGACGTTTGAAACTTGAAAAATTGGTTGTTTTAGATCGTATGTTAATAATATTTATCTCAAGAATAATCATGGCATCTTTTGCTATGACACTTTTTTTAATAAATTTTAATCCAGATTTACAGATCTGGCTGGCTGCTAATATTTTTGATAAATTTACGAGTCTATTATTTTTAATATCTGTAGCGGTTATTATTTATGTGCTTATTTTATTTCTTCTTGGCTTAAGAATGAAAGACATTCGTATTCAAACCGGCCAGTAACAATTATAATAATCTGAATTAGCTAGCTCTGATAAAAAATGACTGATTATAAAGAAACTCTAAATCTACCTGGAACCAGTTTTCCAATGAAAGCAAATTTGCCTCAACGTGAGCCAGATTTACTGAACCTATGGAACAAGTCAAATCTTTATAAAAAAATTAGAAAACAGCAAGCAGGAAAAGAAAAATTTTTACTCTTAGATGGTCCACCGTATGCGAATGGAAATATACACATTGGTCATGCTGTGAATAAAGTGCTCAAAGATATGGTTATAAAATCAAAAACACTTTCAGACTATGATGCTCCTTATGTTCCAGGTTGGGATTGTCATGGGTTACCCATTGAACACCAAGTAGAGAAGAAAAAGGGAAAAGTAGGTTCAAAGATAAATGCTAGTGATTTTAGAGAAGCTTGTAGAGATTATGCTGAGAAACAAGTGAAGCAACAAAAAGAAGATTTCATTCGACTCGGTATTCTGGGTCAGTGGGATGACCCTTACTTAACTTCAGATAAGAAGTATGAAGCTGAGCAAATAAGGGCTTTTTCAAAGATTATTGATAATGGGCATCTAGAATATGGCTTTAAACCAGTACATTGGTGTTTGGATTGTAAGTCAGCATTGGCTGAAGCGGAGGTGGAGTATCAAGATAAAGAATCTATTTCAATAGATGCTCTATTTGTAGTTTCTGATCGAAGCAGTTTCATGGATAAAGCTTTGATTAATTTAACCAATAAAGAAGCCGATATAGCTATTCCAATATGGACCACAACACCTTGGACACTGCCTGCTAATCAAGCAGTTGTTTTAGGCGAGAAAATAAAATATTCATTGGTTGAGACAAAATTAAATAATCAGGTTACATATTTATTAATGGCTGATGATCTAATAGAGTCAGTATGCAATAGGTATGATTTACAACAATGGGAAAAATTAGACACAATTGATCCTAATGCAATAAAAGGCAATCTTCTAAAACATCCTTTCTACGATAAACAAGTACCTTTATTGGTTGGTGATTATGTAACCACAGATTCAGGGACAGGAGCAGTTCATACCGCTCCAGCTCATGGCCATGATGATTTTATGATGGGCAAAAAATTTAGCCTCTCACTGGAAAGTCCTGTTAGTGCACATGGTGTTTATGAAGAGGGAACAGAATTTTTCTCAGGTCATCATATCTCAAAGGTGGATGAACTGATTGTTAAAAAACTAGAAGAAAATAAAACATTAGCCAACAGTCAAAAATTTAAACATAGTTATCCACATTGTTGGAGGCACAAAACACCTTTGATTTTCCGAGCCACCAGGCAATGGTTTATTGGAATGGAAAGAGAGGATTTTAGGGAGAATTGTTTGCAGGCCATTAAGGAAGTCGAATGGTTTCCAAATTGGGGAGAAGAAAGAATTGAAGGTATGGTTTTAGGCAGACCGGATTGGTGTATTTCTAGACAACGATATTGGGGTGTGCCCATTCCTTTATTTATTCACAAAGAAACAAAAGAACTGCATCCTGAGACCAATAGTTTATTAAAAGTAATAGCTGATCGAATTGAAAAAGAGGGCATTAATGCATGGTTTGATACTGATATTAAAGAATTTATTAATGACGATGCTAATGAGTATATTAAGTCAAGCGACACTATGGATGTATGGATGGATTCAGGGCTAGCCCATCATGCTGTTGACGTAAATTTTGAGTGTATAGAGCCTATTGCTGATCTCTATCTAGAAGGATCTGACCAACATCGTGGATGGTTTCAAAGCTCTCTACTCACTTCTGTCGCAATGCATTCTAGAGCCCCTTATAAACAGGTACTGACTCATGGTTTTACTGTGGATGAGTCAGGAAAGAAAATGTCTAAATCGGAAGGCAATGTTGTTGCTCCTCAGACTGTTATTAATAATTTAGGAGCAGACATATTAAGACTTTGGGCTGCCTCAACAGATTACTCAAAAGAAATGAATATTTCTGAACAAATATTGAAAAGGAATTCGGATGCTTATAGGAGAATTAGAAATACTGCTAGGTTTTTGTTGAGTAATTTAAGTGATTTTTGTCCCGATAAAGAAATGGTCCAGCATGAAGATTTATTACTTCTGGATCAATGGGTTCTGAATCGATTAATAGAAATAGATGAAGGAATTAAGAAGGATTATGACAATTATGCATTTCATAGAATCGCTCAGACTCTACATAATTTTTGTGTTGTTGATATGGGTGGTTTTTATTTAGATGTGATTAAAGATAGGCTTTATACAATGCAAAAAGATTCCTTGGGTAGAAAGTCTGCTCAGACACTCTTGTATTATATTTCTGAACTATTAGTTCGTTGGATATCACCAATACTTTCATACACATCAGAAGAGATTTGGAAACTCTTACCAGGGAAAAGGGAAGAATCTATTTTTTTAACTCAATGGTATCAACTGTCTAAAATTGATATCAAAAGCGAATGGAAAAAAATACAAGATATCAATGAAGCCGTCAGTAAGTCTTTGGAGATCTCAAGAGACCAAAACATTATTGGCTCTTCTTTGGATGCAGAACTGATACTTTATCTTGATCAAGGAATGGAGGATTTCTTAAAACCATTCTCCGATGAATTACATTTCTTATTTATTACTTCTTCAGTAAAGCTTAAAAAACTGTCTGAAGCACCAAAGGATGCAACGAAAGGAGAGGGTATTGCTGCTATGGTAGAATCAGTGGATCAAAATAAATGCAATCGGTGTTGGCATAAAAATAAAACTGTAGGTAAGTCAAAGGCCCACCTTGAACTTTGCTCACGTTGTGAGGGCAATATATCTGAAGATGGTGAAAGTCGAAGCTATTTTTAAAAATGACTAAACAAAGAAGATATTCCCATCCTGTTGTTTGGTTGTTTTTCATTTCAATAATTGTATTTTTTGATCAATGGACTAAAGAATTGGTAACTCAATCTTTAAGCTTGTATGAAAGAGTCCCTCTCACTTCATACTTGGACATCATCTTACTTCATAATTCAGGAGCAGCATTTAGTATGTTTGACCTGGATTCTGGTATACAAAAATGGCCATTAATCCTTATTTCATCATTGGTGAGTTGTGTATTGGTTGGGTGGATAATTCGTTATTCTTTAGTCGCCAGTTTCTTACTCAGTATTGCTTACTCTTTCATTGCGGCAGGAGCCATAGGAAATCTTATTGATAGACTCAACCAAGGCTATGTGGTTGACTTTATTTACTTTTACTATGACCAATGGAGTTTTGCTGCTTTTAATATTGCAGATTCTTCTATAACCATAGGTGTGGTGTTATTTTTTATGGACGCTTACTTTAATAAAAAGTAAAAATAGACAAAGTGTTGAATATTATCGATTGTTCTTTTCTAGTACAAAAATATACAATAATAGATAACATTAGGACCTGTTATGGAAAAAATATTACAACTTAAAGAAAAAGTTCAAAAGAAGCTCAAGCTTTATGGGCTGAGACCTACTCGAGCTAGAATCAGAATAGGAATGATGCTTCTAGACAGTCCAACGCATCTTTCTGCTGATCAGATATATGAATCTTTAGTTGAGAAAGGGCACAGCATATCTAAAGCAACCGTTTATAACACTTTGAACCATTTTGCACGCAGCGGTTTAGTGAGTGAAGTAGCTGTCAATCCAACTCGAATGTATTATGATTCAACAACATTATCGCATCATCATTTTTATAATGTGGATACGGGCCAATTAACTGATATTCCAAGAGAAGAATTAACCGTTGAAAATATACCAAAACTTCCAGACAATACTCAGATTGAAGATCTTGAGATTGTGATAAAAATAAAAAATAAATAACCAATAACAAACAAGGAGTTAGATATGGCACGCCATAGAGCATTACAAATGTTTGGCCGATCAGGTAATCCAGCTTTTAAAAGTAAAGCATTTGCAGAAAGGTCCTCTGATTTTTCAACTTCAGAAGTTATGACCTTATCAGGTACAGTGAATAAAACAGGTCTTTATTTATTGCTATGTTTTATGACTGCTGCATGGACATGGAATCAGTTTTACTCTTCTGGTGATCCATCTTCAGTTATGGGGTATCTAATTTTTGGAACTGTGGGGGGGCTCATAGCAGCCTTAGTCACAATATTTAAGCCAACCTCTGCTCCTATCTCTGCTCCTATTTATGCTTTATTGGAAGGTTTTGCTATTGGCGGTATATCAGCTATGTTTGAATCGATGTACCCAGGCATAGTTATTCAAGCTGTTGGCTTGACTTTTTTTACGCTGGCTTCTTTACTTATGGCTTATAAAACTGGAATCATTAAGCCTACTGAGAATTTTAGACTGATGATCTTTGCTGCGACTAGTGGGATTATGCTTCTCTATTTACTCAGTTTTATAATGAGTTTCTTTGGAAGTGGGATTGGATTTATTCACTCCAATGGCCCCATGGGAATTATTTTTAGTCTTGTAGTGGTAGCTATAGCAGCACTGAATCTTGTATTGGATTTTGACTTTATTGAACAAGCTTCAGAACAAGGGGCACCTAAATACTTAGAAGCTTATGGTGCTTTTTCATTATTGGTTACACTCATTTGGTTGTATCTTGAAATTCTAAGATTGCTTTCAAAACTTTATTCTAGAAATTAATGGATTTAAATACTATTTTCTTTGGCCTGATGATTGTTGGTTCACTCGGTATTTTTCTCTACTTTGGAAAGTTCAGGGCATCATCAAAGCAAAGAGATCGCGATGATAAGATCGATTGGACGCAATCTTTATGGACTAGGTTAAAATCTAGAAATAAAAAAAACTAGAGTTATTTTTCATGGCCAGTATTAAAAATGTTATCGCTGTTGCTTCCGGCAAAGGTGGAGTTGGTAAATCCACAGTCAGTGTTAATTTAGCTCTTTCATTAAAGCAACAAGGCTATGCAGTTGGACTCTTGGATGCTGATATATATGGTCCCAGTATTCCATTAATGATGAATGCAGTGGGGCAAAAACCTACAACACCTGATAATAAAACATTCACACCAATTATCTCCTATGGTCTTGAGTTGATGTCTATTGGTTTTATTGTCTTAAAAGATGAGGCAACGATTTGGAGGGGACCGATGATGTCTCAAGCCATTAGTCAGCTTTTATTTCAAACCAATTGGTCTGATTTAGATTACTTAATTATTGATTTTCCACCTGGGACTGGCGATGCTCAATTAACCCTTTCACAAAAAGCAGATCTAACCGGTGCTATTTTAGTCACAACGCCACAAGATATGGCACTCATTGATGTAAAAAAATCCATGGAGGCCTTCAGAAAGCTAAAAGTTCCGATTATTGGTTTGATTGAGAATATGAGTTATTTTATTTGCGATGATTGTGGATCAGAGCATCATTTATTTGGGGAAAATAAAATTGAGTCTTTTGTGAGGGATAATGCAATTAATTTATTAGGTAAGATACCTTTACATCCTTCTTTTGTTGAAGCAGGGGACAACGGAGAACCCTTATTCTTAAGTTCTAAAGACGAACTCATTAAAAAACTATACGGTCAATTATCTCTAAGAGTAAAGGAATCCATAGCAACACTTGAAACGCCAAAAACAAAAATAGAAGACATACAAGTTCAGTTAGAGAGTTAATCTTTTTTAAATTAATTTCGCTTTATTCAATAGCAAAATATTTTCTTTTAAAGATTCAATTTCATTGAATTTATATTGGTTTTTTTTAGGTAGACAAGGTTTTTCTCTCTGACAGTCAAGGCTTCTTGGGCAGATAATTCTCACTGGGTTCTCAAGAGCATCATTGAGCCAATGTATTTTTAATATGTGTGCAATCTTCTCAATTGAAGTTTTAAGCTCTCCTTTAATCAATGCTTCACCATTATTTTTTTGACAATCATTTTCCAGTTCTTCAATGTAATCCAATGGATTAATTCCTTGATTTTTAAGTGCTGGGACAATGTCAATGCCGAGCGAGTAAAGTTTTAAATTACCAGCCAAATCTCTGTTACGAATAGAATGGCAACAGTATAATGAGTTTGCTTTGCCATCTTTCAATAGAGATATCTGCGATTGAGGACCTTCAACGTAACCTTCATTTAAAAGTCTAAAAATAGCCCAGTTAGGACATGGGTTGGTTGCCATCGACATATTACCAAATGGCAGAGTTATGCCATTGGCTCTATACACTGCACTCAGAAATCCCGGTTGAAATGCTTCAAAATAATGCCAATGCAGATAGTTTGATACAGCAGTGATTCTTCGCATCATAAGAGCTGGTGAAATTTCCAGTTGTTTTGCTGACGATATCTCATGTTGATTTTTTACTAGAAAGCTTCTGAAAGGTTTTCTTGGACAAAGCAAGGCGCTACCAAAAAAACTGGATTCAAAATCATGCCATGCCATCAATACATCGTGTGAATGATTCTCCGATACATTTTTCTCTTGGCTATCAAAAGGAGTATTACCAGAAGAGATAATGGATCGAAGCCCATCTCCTTGATGCATAATTTTATGGCCCAAATGAGTAGCAAGATCGTATTTGAGTCTCTCAGGGTTATTTTTTAAGTTTTCATTAACATAAACCGTTGAAGGTGAGTCAAAAAAGGAACGTAACAACATTTTGTTTTCTATTTGAGGCGCTGAAGTGGTTATTCTATTTTGATTAAACCATTTAAGTTTGAGCCCATGAGTTTTGTATAATTTCTTTAAATTATTTACGCCTAAGGGAAAGGTTTTCTTACCTATTTCATCAGCAATTTTTTCTATATCTGGGAATCGATTGTAATTAATTTCTTGATAAGAGCGTATTAAAAGCTGAGCAAACTGTCTGCCTGAGATTCCACTTTGATTCAGTAGTTCAGGAATTGCACCTTGCAGTAAATCTTTACTATAAAGAAAACCTGGTTCTAATGGCAACTGAGATTTGCTTTTATTATCACCATCATCATTATCTTTTATTCCCATATCTAGATTTTCATCCAGAAACCATGAAGATTCTTTTTGAAAAACAATGGCAATGACCTCTAGCACATCTTCAGAAGGAAGACGTTTACCATTTTCAATCATGCTTAGATAAGATACCGAAGGAGCAATTCTTGTATCTTCTTGACTGCATCGTTCAGACAATTCTTCTAATGTCAGTTTATTAACTTTTCTTATGTTTTTTAACTTTGCCCCTAGTAAATGGCTTTTTCTGTATAAATTGTTCATTGTGAAATTTACATTGTGAATTTTTTATTGTGAAATTTTAATGAATTATAACTTAAAATTAACTAAATATTAAAATATATCATGATTTAAGAAAAAATAGATTAACTATGAGTGAAAATAAAGAAAAACAGATTGAGGTCTTTAATAATCATCAAATACCAGCTATATCAAAGCCTTTGAGCGAAATGGAAGTAGTGGACTTAATGATTTACGGCGACGATGTTCTGCTTTATAATCAGGATAATACAGATATTTTGTCAGATAAGTAATTCAACTAAAAAATAAAACAAAAGGATGAGTCATGTCTAAACTTGATGATCAAGTTAGTAAAGTAAAAGCAATATCAGAAATGAGTACTTCTAGTTGGGCCAATATAAAACCAGATTATGTAGCCAGAATGCGTTTGCAAAATAGATTTAAAACTGGAATTGACATTGCAAAATACACTGCTTCAATTATGAGAAAAGATATGGATGATTACGACAAGGACCCATCCTTATACACTCAGTCATTAGGCTGCTGGCATGGTTTTATTGGCCAACAAACTTTTATATCTGTGAAGAAACATTTTGGAACGAATAATAAAAGATATCTCTATCTATCAGGGTGGATGATAGCTGCTCTGCGATCAGATTTTGGACCTCTTCCCGATCAATCAATGCATGAAAAAACTTCAGTAGTGAGCTTAATTGCAGAGTTGTATCAGTTTTTAAGACAAGCTGATGCAAGAGAACTTGGTGGTCTATTCAGGGAATTGGATGCAGCTGGTGAAACTGAAAAAGAAGCCATACAACATAAAATAGATAACTTTGAAACACATGTGGTTCCAATTATTGCTGATATTGATGCTGGTTTTGGTAATGAAGAAGCAACTTATTTACTGGCAAAACAAATGATTGAAGCTGGAGCATGTTGCATCCAAATAGAAAACCAAGTCTCTGATGAAAAACAATGCGGCCATCAAGATGGAAAAGTAACCGTTCCACATGCTGATTTCTTGTCTAAAATTAATGCCGTTAGATACGCATTCCTAGAATTGGGTGTTGATGATGGAGTTATTGTTGCTAGAACAGACTCCCTTGGTGCTGGCTTAACCAAACAGATTGCAGTATCCAAAGAAAAAGGCGATCTTGGAGATCAATACAACTCTTTTCTAGACGTTGAAGAAGTAGATCAAGATTCTATAAATCATGGCGATCTTCTGATAAATCAAGATGGAAAACTTGTGAGACCAAAGCGTTTACCAAGTAACTTATTTCAGTTCAGACCAGGCACTGGAGAAGCACGATGTATACTGGATTGCATAACCAGCCTTCAAAATGGTGCAGATTTAATTTGGATTGAAACAGAGAAGCCTCATATTTCTCAAATTGGAGGAATGATGAATGAAATACGTAAAGTCATTCCAAATGCTAAATTAGCTTACAACAACAGCCCATCATTCAATTGGACTCTAAATTTTAGACAGCAAATATTTGATAACATGAAAGAATCTGGGAAAGATGTTTCGGCTTATGACAGAGCTGAATTAATGGGTGTTGAATACGATGACACTGAACTTGGTATCGAAGCCGATGAGAAAATCAGAACATTCCAAGCTGATTCATCAAGAGAAGCAGGTATTTTTCATCACTTAATCACTTTACCCACATACCACACTGCAGCTTTATCGACTGATAATTTAGCTAAAGAGTATTTTGGAGACAAAGGAATGCTTGGTTATGTGGAAGGAGTTCAGCGAAAGGAAATAAGAGAAGGAATAGCCTGTGTTAAGCATCAGAATATGTCTGGCTCAGATATTGGAGACGATCACAAAGAATATTTTGCTGGAGATGCAGCACTCAAGGCTGCAGGTGAAGACAACACAATGAATCAATTCTAAAAAATACTTAGTATTGATCCAGTAGAATCAATTTGAATGATGAATTAAGTATTTAGTTAGTGTTTTTAGAATAAACGTAAACAATTATAGCTAGCGTTATTGCTGCGGCGCCACTATTTCCAATGGCATAAACGGTTTCAATGAAGTTATTTAAAATACCACCAACAAAAGGCACATCACCAAAAACAACTCCGGCAACTACTCCAAGAGCAATGATCCCGACAGCTAATTCGGTAAAATCTGTAATCAAATTTTTAATACTATTCATAAATTAATCCTAAATTACTAAAACTATAATAGTTATATCATAAAAAAGGAATGAAATAATATCAAAAAATACTGAGCTAACTATTTGATATAATTTAACTTTCATCTATTATCAAAGCCTTTATATTTTTTATACTTAAACAATTATGAAAACAGATAAAGAAAAATTAGATCTACTTCGTTCAAAGATTGCAAGACCTCCATGTCTTGACTCTCTAAGGGGAGAAGTCATTTTCTATCAGTCAGAACCACCTAAACTAAAAATGGAATTTGAGGCAATCCCTGAATTTTGTCATTCACCCAATCAAATTGTGCAGGGTGGATTTGTAACTGGAATGCTTGATTCAGCAATGGCTCATTTAGTGATTGCTTATTTGGATTTTCAGTTCAACCCAATTTCTCTTGATATCAATGTTAGTTTTTTAGAAAGTTCTCATCCTGGTATTTTAATAGCTGAATCCAAGATAAAAAAACTTGGGAAAAGTATAGGTTATTTATCAAGTGAAATTTTTCAAAATGATAAATTGGTAGCTGCCTCTACATCAACTGTAAAACTTGTGTCCATGTCAAGAAAACCACTATTATAGTTTATAAGCCGCCGGGATAGCTCAGTTGGTAGAGCAACTGATTCGTAATCAGTAGGTCAGAGGTTCGACTCCTCTTTCCGGCACAGCTTCAAAGTCCTATAGGTATTGACATATAGGATTCTATGTATTTCTAGTGTATAGGTATAATAAAAAAAGTTACACCTATGTTACACCAAACATAGATACGCATTGTTTAATCCTTAGTTAATTTTTCCATCACCGCAAGGCTCTTCTTTTGTTTTAAATAAATTTTATTTGATAGGGTAGGCAGGTCGCCATAGGGGGCAGGGTATGTATAATCTAATGGTCGAACATTTCTAGGAAATTTTGGTCTCGTCAACTAGTCTTATAAATCCCTAAAGGAAATGACAAGATTATCCTCATACTTAACTTCAAGATCATATGACCAGTTGCCTTGCCTATTTTGTCTTCTGCCATATTTGTAGTCTTCTTTGACGCTATCCTTTGTTACTTGTCTCTTTCTGTCGTAAGCAGTTCCCTTTATTTTTTCAACAAGTTGAAAAGGCATTCCAATGCCAATTTCTTTCTGATCAAAAAGCTTTAACATTTCAGAACCATATTTTTTTTCTATTTCTATTTTTTCTCTTTCTTCTTTGAGTCTTAGTTTTTCTATCTGGTCTTTTCTTGCTTTCTCTTTTCTGGTTCTTTCTATTTCTTTTTTCGCTTTTATTAATTCTTGTTTAGCTACTTGTTTAGCTCTTTCTTCTTTGAGTCTTAGTTTTTCTGCTGTTTTAGATCTTTCTTCTTCTTTTTTAGTTCTTGCTTCTTCTTTTTTGACTCTTGCTTTCTCTTGTTTTACTCTTGCTTTCTCTTTTTTTGCTCTTGCTTCTTCTTTTTTGTGCCTTCTTTTAATGACTTCTGCTAATTCTTTTGCTTTTGCTTCCTCTTGTTTCTTTTTGAACTTGTCTAAGTGGAAAAAAATAAAGAAGAGTAAAAAAATTGACACACTTAATACACCTATTTCTAGGTCGTAATCGTCATACGTCAGAGCGGTTAATACTCCGACTAATAGTACTGGTATAAGAATGAAGCGGTTCATTTAGTACCCTGCTAATACTATGGCAAACACAAATAATAAAAAATAACTCTTTGTAGACTTCATTATTTTTCTCCTTTTAACTTCTTACTTACCTTATAAATAGTATAACACCCTTGACATTCTCCAACTTACAGGTATTGGCTTTTAGGAGCTAAATAAAAGATCTAAACACAGAAATTAGTTTAGAGCACCTTCTAAATCCTAGTGCCGACTAAGCGTCATTAACGGTTATTTTTATTGTTATTT
>Ga0206683_10001326_pt1 | contig 17252 bp, 19 predicted proteins | sample M280m12015metaG_FD_155483 | JGI IMG/M metagenome (GOLD analysis project Ga0206683, IMG submission 155483) | Ammonia-oxidizing marine archaeal communities from Monterey Bay, California, United States - M2 80m 12015 | ecosystem: Environmental > Aquatic > Marine > Intertidal zone | place: USA...
GAGACTCTTCTAGATAGCTCTGAAATCCTTTTTGACTTAAACCAACTCCTCCGAATGACCTATTTTCTACATCTACCTTTTTAGTTGATTCTAGAACTGCTTTGATTCCGAGATCTGCGTCATAGGCAACGCTGTCCCCAATAGTGACAACGCTTAGGGGTTCATTTTTTGTTGGTGTCCTAATTATTACTTTACTTGGGTCTGGAACTTCTATTTCTGATTTTTCACCAGTCTCTGTTTGAGTGGTTTTGAGAATTGCTTCTGCAAGTATTTCTTTTTCATTTTCTAAAGGTGCAATATGGGTTAATTCTTCTGGGTGCGAGTCTGGATGCATAAAAGTAGTTGGCATTTGAGTTGCCAATGTTGTCTTCGGGATGGTGGCAGTTTTCTCGATAAACACTCTTGTAGTGTGTGTCGTTGTTTGTTCTGTAGAAGGACTAACAAAAGAGGTTCCCGCAGAACTACAGGCAGAGAAAACGCAAATAGACGCAACAAAATAGCCTTTGTAGAATTTTCTAAACATTTGGTGAGGCTAACCGACCCTATAGGATCAGCGTGCTGTGAAGAAAAACAAAATTTTACCTATTTCCGCCAGCATTCTGATAGTGCTTGGATTGTGGATTACTTTGGTTCCTTTTTCGCGCCCTCTGCCCGGGGGGGAAATTTTTTCCTTTGAGAGCACTCCGGAAGCTTCTTGCAGAAGTCCAATCTTTGGAACCTTTATTGAAGATTCACCTTCTTATGAGGTTTACATAGACCCAAAACCGAAAATTGGAGATCCAACAGTGAGTACATCTGTTAGTTGTTCCGGTAGAGCTACTTTCCGTTTCATCTTTGGGTTTTCCTTTTTTCTTTTAGGTACATCTTTAATGGTTTACTATCAAAGATATAAAAAATGGAAAACTTAGACCTTCTGTTAACTGCAGACCTGTTGAACGATGTATTCGACCCAAAGACTTCAGTAACACTCGAGTATCTGGAATGGCAGTATAGAAAAAACCCTGCCGGTTCTGCTTGCGTTGGCTACCTCCATGAACAGGGAAAGCAAATAAGCAACTACGCCTTGATTCCGAAATTTTTCAAAAATCATCTGGGTGAGAAAATTACTTTAGGTCTAGGTGTTGATTTAGCTGTATCGCCTAACAGCCGAGGGAAAGGATTATTTCGCAAAACTATAGAAAAAAGTTACGAGGCTGGAATTGACGGAAATTTGGATGGAATTTTAGGGATCGCAAATTCACAATCTTCACCGCGAATGACCGGCGCAATGGGTTGGAGAAAACTTCAACCACTAGATTTAAAACTTTTGAAACTTTCAAAATCAGCAGTTGACTTAAAAACTTTTCGAATGGGATTCGATCAATTCAAACAAAGTGAAGCAAAAGAGGTTTTTGATTTTGAAACTCTCTCACTTACTTCTGGTTTTTCACCCATCTGGAATAGTGAACTTCTAGCCTGGAGACTTTCAAGACCAGGCTCTGATTATTATTTACATGTCTCTGAATCAGCTTTTCTAGTGAGCACAAAGGTTTCTTTCGGCGGACTCAAAATAGCTGTTCTTCTAAAAGCATTACCCATAAATTCGAAGGAAACCCTCATTCCCATAGCACCTTTTGCTGCAGGTATTGCTAAGTACCACAGAACACCTTTTATTACTTATTGGGGTAAAAATCAACACTTTGAAATGAACGGGATCAAAGTTCCAAGAAAGCTTCAACCAAGCCCTCTTGATTTAGTAGTTTATTTTTTTGAAAAAAACAACAATTTTCTGCTCAATGAATTTGAATTATTAGACTTTGATGCTTTTTAGATATAGAAGAAAAATGGTCAAGCTCGGATACTGTTCTTTTTATGGAAACCGCAGCTATTATTCCCGCTTTCAACGAAGCAGAATCACTTCCAAGTGTAATAAATGAAATTAAAGAACTTTTTCCAGATCACCTTATAGTTGTAGTCGATGACGGTTCTACTGATGAAACCGCAGATATCGCTAAAAAGTTTGATTGTGTCTGCCTTTCTATGCCTTTCAATCTCGGAATTGGGGGTGCTCTTCGTTTAGGTTTTCGTTACTGCCTCGACAGGGAAATTGACTGCGCATATCAGTTTGACGCAGATGGACAGCACGACTCAACACAAATATCTTTATTGCTTTCTGAACTTGAGCACTCTGACATGGTAATTGGAAGCAGATTTTCTGCTGATCACCCTTACGAAGTTGGTCAGAGCAGGAAAGCTGCGATGAATATTCTCCGTTTCTTGGTAAGAATTTATACAGGCCAGAAATTTACTGATACTTCTTCAGGTTTCCGGGCTTTCACAAGACCAGTAATTAAATTATTTGCCAAGGAATATCCGGTTGAATACATGGATTCAGTCGAGGCATTACTTATAGCTTCAAAAAATGGTTTTAAAATCTCGGAAATTCCAGTTCAAATGCGAGAAAGATCTGCTGGACAAGCATCTAATCGCAACTTTCGCCTAATTTATTACTTTTTACGGCTTTTGATTGTTCTACTTGCGGGTATTCGCAAAAAGGAAAAGGACTGACTCAATGAGTTCATCAACGCATATTTTGATAGCTGTTCTTGCTTCAGGAGCTTTTTTCTTAATCGTAAGATTGGTTCGATTCAAAGTTCTTAAAGCAAAGTATTCGATTCTGTGGCTAACTGTTGGAAGCTCATTAGCAGTTATTTCCGCCGTTCCTCAGGTACTCGACTGGACTGCTGAAAAACTTGGTATTTGGTATCAGCCGACTCTTTTTCTTCTTTTAGCAATTGGATTCCTACTGCTTTTGGCCATGCATTTTTCATATGAGCTTTCCCGTATGGAAAATCGGGTGAGAGTTCTGGTCGAAGAAATATCTCTACTCAAAGAACGGATCGAAAAAGAAGAGTAAGAAATTCGGTATCAGTCTTCCAACCATCCATCTTTCATTAAAATTTCTTCAAATTGTCTAGATAACCCATCAGCTCCAACTTCAAAAAAATGGACACCATGTTCTTTACGAAGAGGAATAATGGAACCATCTAGCATTTCCACATTCCAGCGAAATTTTCCTTCCTCATCACCTAAAACTTTCATACTGTCGACCATTTCAGCCTTTGAATGCCAATCGGCAACTACTGAATCCCAAATGGTATTTAAATCATCAGTCAAGTAGGAGGGATCAGACATCCTCGGTGTACTCCACCAGTACAGATATGCACCGTCTGCTATCCAATGAGAAATCGCATCATGTGCCCTCTCGGTCAAAACCTCAGTCCATCGAACAGAGCCAGGTTCTAAATCCTCCCCTTCGATTGCATATCCTTGAAATTCGTTAGCTCCAATCATCGCTATCACGACATCCGGTCTCACTTTTCCGACCATTGAGTTGTAGTCGGGTATTACATCATCTTCCCAATCCCAGTACGGAACTGTAAAACCGAAACCAAGAGCACCTCTGCCGTCGATGTTCACGTCTAATCTTGGTTCTAAAATTCTTTCTAATCCATATTGAAAATCGAGCATAAGGGAATCCCCTACAGCAAGTATTCTTAGTGGATCTTCAACCGTGCCTGTCCTCCGAGCTTTTATAAAAAACTCTGAATCGCGAAAAGTTGTAGTTGTCGTAATTGCTGCTGTGGCTACTGAGGGCAGTAGCGAAGTAAGAATTGTCGGAGTCGATTGCACGGAAGTTGAATTTTCAGCAACTGGTAATGTCGTGTTTACTTCAATTGTTGTGATTTGAGCGGTATTTTTCTTCGACACTCCTTCCCCTATCAGAAAACTTTCTTCTTGGATCGTCGAAATGGGTCTCTCCAACGGCGCAATGATCTTTTCTGAGGTGGAATTGTCAATTATGCGCTCTGAAAATTCTCTTATCTCATCAATCTTAATGTTTCTACTCAACCCACCTATTGGTTCTGACCATTCCCTGGCTAAATCACGGCGCCAATCATTTTTTTGTGTTGAAGTCCAGATGTCGACCACATCAGGTGCGAGAAAAGATGCTGCAATTAGAAAAAAACACATAATAAATAAAGATTTAAGTGCCGTATTGGAAGATGTTTTTCGCTTAAAACCACGGATATTTAGCATAAACGGGCAATAGTAGTGCATATCGATCAGAAAAAGTGAAAAATCTAAAAATATTAGAAAAAGTTTAAACAGGATCCACCACAGGGCTGTTCGATTCTTCTAATTTAAACTTGACAGTTCGATTGGTCCGGTGAGATCAGTCGATTACAACTATAAAAGGGGTACCTCTCCATGATGTCAACAATTCTCACTCTGATCATTCTAGGAATGGTTTTTCAGGGTGTAGTTGCTGTTCTTGACAGCATTCTCGACACCGCAGGTGTTAATGGAATGCTTAAAGGACTTCCAATTATCGGGCCTAATTTAAATTTAATTTGGGCTTATCTTTTCGTAGCTATCACCGAACTAGGTGGTATGGACTACGGCGCATCAACCGAAATTCTCGGAATGGGAAGTTTCGGATCTGATATCGGAACTGCACTAGCAATTTGTGCGTTCATTCCGGTCGGAAATGCGGCAATTTCTGCTCTTGGCAAAGGCGTAGCCCGCTAAGTAGCAATAACTGATAAAAAACCCCCGTCACTTCGGTGGCGGGGGTTTTTTGCTTTAAGTGATTCTTAATATCTCAACTCAACATCTCAACTTTCACAAATATCCCTTTTGCTATTGCTGTTTTTACATCACTCTCCCAGAGTTCAGCTGAAACATAAATCTTACGTCCTTCAATTTTCTCTATTTTTCCTGTCCATATCAGTTCTTTGTCAATTGGAGTAGGTCTTTCATATCTGACTTCTAAAGTTCCTGTCATAGCACCACAATTATTGACAACTAAAACACTTCCCATAATGTCGTCAAAAAGTAATGCGATTACACCCCCTTGTACAAGGTCGGGTGGTCCGACATACACACCATCCAGTTTTCCAAAAGCTCTTATTTCTTTATATTTTCCTTTAGTGGTGACTTCTACCTCTAGTGGTGGTGCTATTGGATTAAAAGGGCCGATAGCTGGACTATATGGAAAGAATTCTGATGGGTTTTGATCTCGTCTTTCAATCGGATTTTTATCATTCTTCAATGATCCTTGTGCAGTTGTTCCTTTAAAGCTGTAATTTTCGGCCTTTAAAGCGATAGCAGATATCTTTTCACTTAAATCTTTTATTACTTCATCAGATGTGTCAATCAATCGAACTGCTTTCATTAATCGTCTAGTCGCTTCGTTTAAATGCATCAATTCAGTAGACATGCAAACCTGCTTTCTAATTGTTTAAAGTATTTGGAGATACTCCACAAATGCTGATCTGAAGACTACGGTTTATCGATGAAAGCAGAAACGCCCTATGACAAAAAATGAAACTAAAGTAGCCGTAGTAACAGGTGCAGCGTCAGGAATAGGAAGAGCAACTGTGATTGCTTTGCTCAATCAAGGATTTCATATTGCTGCGATGGACGTTGATGCTGATGGCCTTGACAAATTGTCCGACTCTCTTCAATCGAAAAATAACCGCTGTGATCTCTACACAACCGATGTTGCCTCAAGAGAACAGTGTCATTCAAACATTTCTAAAATATTTGAAAAAAATGGCCGAATCGATGTCTTGGCGAATATTGCTGGCATTGCCCGAAGTGAGCACATGACTGAAGTTGCCGAAGCATCATGGAATGAAATGCTTGGTGTTAACCTTTCTGGAGTTTTCTGGTGTTCTCAAGCGGCAATACCGTTTCTAATCGAAAGCAATGGTTCACTAATTAATGTTGCTTCTTGCTCAGGACTAATGGGGCAGGCCTATACAGTCGCTTATTCTGCTACTAAGGGGGGTGTTATTGCGATGACTAAATCATTAGCTATGGAATACATCAAAACTGGCATGAGAGTCAATGCTGTAGCCCCTGGTAGTGTGCAAACTCAACTGATTGACAATTATTCGATGCCCGAAGATGTGGATTTCGATCTAGTTAAACCGTACATGGGTTTCCGCGGAATGGCTGAACCTGAAGAACTCGCAAATGTAATTTCTTTCTTAGTATCAGAGAATGCTAGGAGAATACATGGGGCTGTTATTACTGTCGATGGTGGACTGACTGCGGGCTGAGATGGATTCTAAGAAAGAACAATATATTGAAACGCCTTTTGTCCTAGGTGTTGACCTAGATGGTGTTTGCGCCGATTATACGACTGCATTCAGGGAAATCGCTGCTCAAGAACTCGGAGTAGATAAATCCACTCTTCCTCTTAAACGTTCTTGGGATTTCAGCGAATGGGGACTGACTACTGATGAGTATCGAAAGTTGCATCATCTAGCAGTTGATGAATACAACATGATGAGACAAATGCCGGCTATGGATAGAGCGGCAGAAGTTCTGTGGCGACTTTCTGATGCTGGTGTTTGGATTCGCATTATCACTCATCGACTATATGTCAACTGGACTCACGCTAAAGCGGTTGTTGACACAGTCGAATGGCTCGATGAGGTAAAAATACCTTATAGGGACATTTGTTTTCTAGGTGATAAACCACAAGTTGGCGCTCATTTATACATAGACGATGCTCCTCACAATATCGAGGCACTCGAATCTACTGATAATAGGGTAATAATTTTTGATGCTCCTTATAATCAGGATTTGACTGGTCTCAGGGCTCACGACTGGGAGTCGTGTGAGTACTTAATTTTAGATGAGGCGGCAAAAATGGGTTTCGAGATCCAGTCTCAACTTCCAGGTTTCGAAGAAGGTAGCGACCGTTTCTGATTAGAGACGTTTAAATTCAGGTGGCCTTTTCTGCGTGAATGCCTTGGGACCTTCCTTTGCATCTTGCGAAGCAAATACTTCCTTGCCGATTGGATCTTCAAATTCAAAGGCCTCTTCTTCTGTCATTCCTGTTGTTTCTCTAAGAGTTCGTAAAACACCCTCGACAGCTAGTGGACCATTCTGACAAATAGTCTTAGCTATTTCCATCGATTTATCCATTGCTTTGCCATCATCTACCACATGGCCTACTAAACCGAGATTTTTAGCTTCTTCAGCAGTTATATGCTTTCCCGTTAAAAGTATGTCTGCTGCTTCTGTAAAAGGTATCTGCCTTGCGAGTCGAACTGCTGATCCTCCCATTGGGTATAAGGACCATTTAACTTCAGAAACTCCGAAGACAGCTGATTTTCCAGCCACTCGAATGTCAGTTCCTTGGAGGATCTCAGTGCCCCCAGCAATAGCATTTCCCTCCACAGCGGCTATCAAGGGCACTCTAGGGTGTTTAGTCTTCAATAAACCTCTATAAATAAAATCTGAACCTTCCTCTTCCATACGTTTATTTACGTCATAATCGTCCGTGTTTTCACTGTCACCTGACAGGGAGCGTAAATCCATTCCCGAAGAAAAATTCCCAGCAGCCCCTGTCAAAATACAGACTCGAATATCTAAATCCTCATCTATCATTTCCCAAGCGTCAGCAAGTCGGGCGAACATGGGGAGAGTCATTGCATTCTGCCGATTTGGTCTATTCATTGTTAGGACCAAGATTGGTCCATCTTTTTCTACAGTTAAGTCACTCATCGTCTCTCCAAATAAATCTGTTCAAATATATTTCATGATGTATCAATTTAAAGCAGGAATAACTTCATTGGCTACCAACTCTAAACTTTCCCAACCAATACCTGGGTCCACACCTCCGACTAGCGGATGCAGAACTACTGCACCATTACTCCTTACAAGATCTACACACTGTTCAGGGGTCACAATTAGATGCTGTCCGCCTTCTTTTAGCTCGTCAATGCTCGTTCCTTCTACATACCAGGAGGATCTTTGATCCTGGTATTGCCATGCAGCGTAAGTCATGGCGTCATATATGAGATTCTCTCCTATCTCACTCCAAAGTTTTTCTGGATCTTCACTGACCATCACCATTCCCGGGCCTGAAGGCATCATGCACATAGGGTTTTCGTAACCGACTTCCTTTGCTTCCTTATAATAAGAATTTTCCAGAGATTCATCTCTAACCGCTGGTACAAACGGTAAACCTAATCTCGCCGCTCGTTTAGCTGATATTTCTACCGAACCACCAACAGAAATTAAAGAACTGGGATCTGAAACAGGTTTAGGGCTAATAAGCACTTCTCTTCCTTTGTATTCAAAAGGTTTCCCTTTTAAAGCAGTAAGAATTGTTCGTATACCTTCTTCGGTGTCCTTACCGCGAGTTTTTCTGATCTTGGCGAACATTTCAAACTCTGATTCTCTATACCCAACACCTATCACCACATTAAATCTTCCCGGAGCTATCAAATCTATAGTCGCTATTTCTTCTGCGATTCTGAGTCGATCGTGTAATGGTAGAAGCAAAGCAGAGACAGAGCAGAAAAGGTTGTTCGTTGCTCCTAAAACACTCCCAGCTAACAATAAAGGTGAGTTCATATATCCGTCTTCTGTCCCGTGATGCTCTGAAAGAACAACAGCTGCGAAACCTTTGTCGTCAGCCCATTCAACCATTTTCAAAAACTCTCGGTATTGGTCACCGTGTGTGAGAGCATCCACAAAAGGTGGAATGCGTAAATCGAAACGTAATACAAACATCTTTGCTCCAGTTATTCGTTAATTCTCGATAGAGCACTTCTTGCAGTATCAAGGTCTTCCGGGTTTGTAATCCCTATCCACGACTCGTTAGTTCTGATTACATCTATTTCAATCTGATTATTTAAACGCTGTTCTTCAATTGCTAGAGGTAGGAGAAACTCTGATTCCTCTTCGGAAGAATTTGAAGCTATAAAAACACTCCATTGTTCTTTAAGTATGTTTAAACTTTTAGACGGCAAGGCCCATAGATTCATCGAAACATCAGTGTCACTAGAAATGGACGCTTGATCTCTGCTTCTAATGAGGTTCCCTTCGTTTCTTATTTCATGTGTTTCTTTAATACTCAAAAGTTTTTCATTCTCTACTGAAAGAATGCCTCGCGAAACGCTTCCACTTCTAGGGAGTGTGTTTTTTAATCGGAAAGCAAGAATTGCTGGGGTTTCGCCATCGAAACCTTGAAGAATCTGTCTTAACGCCGTTGGCCCATAATAGTCATCCGCATTCATGACAATAATTGATCCATCTGTTCTATCCAAAGCCGTGACCACCGCATGTCCTGTCCCCCATGGTTTCTCTCGTTTGGGCTCAAAGGTATCCTGATTAACCATTTCAATAAGTAAACCACTTTGCTGATATTGGGCGAGATGCTCTTTTAATTGCTCGTTTAAGACACTTCGAGTAACTATTACTACTTTTTTTATTTCTACTTCTATCGCTGCTTTGACTGCATAATCAAGAAAAATTTCATTTTCCGGGCCGACGGGCACCAGTTGTTTCGGTGCGCCAAACCTACTGCCAAGTCCAGCTGCCATAATCACGAGAGAGATTTCGTTCATTACGCAATTACCTATGATCTTATTTGTCCAGAAACGCGTCGCGAGCTTGGTCGCCTATTCCCATGAGATTCATCTCGAATGTATAACCCTGTTCTAATCGGTAACGCTTTGAAAGATTCGTTTCTTCAACACCGTCTAATGAGGCTTTTGCTGCTCGTATTAATGTTCCATTCTTTCCTGCGATCTTTTTAGCAGCTCTCAGTGAAGCGTCATCGAGTTTTTCACTTTCCACTACTTGCAGGACTGAACCATAATTAAATAGTTCTTCTGCAGTTGCAGTTTCACAGGTGTAGAGCATCCATCTTGCTTTTTGAGGAGGAACTAGTCGCATAAGATGACTGGCGGCTCCAAGTGCTCCGTTGTCAACCTCTGGAAGACCAAAAGTGGCCCCTTTGGAGGCAATAATCACATCGGCGCTACCGACAATTCCAATTCCACTTCCTAAACAGTGACCATCCACAACCGCCATAACAGGCACTTTCGAGTGATGTATTGAGTCGAACAATTCATAACAGGACTGGTTGGCTTTCAAAATACCTTCATTTTCTGGAAGGTTTTGCATTTCTTTAATGTCGACTCCTGCGCAAAAACCATTTCCGGAAGATCTAAGCAAAACAACTTTAATATCATCTTTTTCGCCGCTGTAAGAACGTATTTTTTCTGCGAGAAAGTAAGCATCTGTAATATTAAGTGCGCTAACAGGCGGATTATCCATAGTGAGAATTGCTATTCCCTCAGCTATGGCTTCGTGTACTGCCATACTTCACCACCCCGTTTCGTTATTTATATGTTACTAACACTATCTTCTTAGCAAGACTGAAGAGCCGTGTCCGAACAGACCTTGATTTGCTGTAATACCTATTCTGGCACCTTCAACTTGCCTCTTTCCTGCTTGCTCAGCTAACTGCCAGTTAAGTTCACACACTTGAGCGATGGCTTGGGCTGGAACAGCTTCGCCGAATGCTCCGAGTCCTCCACTTGGGTTCACGGGAATACGTCCTCCAATCGAAGTGCTGCCATCTCGCAAAAGAGTCTCCGCTTCACCGGGTTGACAAAAACCCAATTGTTCGTACCAGTCGAGTTCCATTGAAGATGCCAAATCATAGACTTCGGCAACATCTATATCTTCAGGTCCTAATCCTGCTTCTTCGTAAACATGCTTCCCAATTGATTCCTTGAATCCTGTTTCGTTTGGGACAGTACTCGCTGACGAGTCGGTTGCTAAATAAGGTAGATCAATTAACGGATCTGGGTAAGTGGGAGTGTTTAAAGCAATTGCCGATATTCGAACCGGGTCAGATACACCTAGTGATTTGGCATAATCAAGAGAAGAAACTACGACTGCTGCCCCACCATCACTTGTTGTGCATATCTCTAAAAGTCTTAATGGGTCAGATACGACGGGAGAAGCATAAATGTCTTCCAGTGCATACTCTTTGTTAAATCGTGCATTTTTATTGAACACTGCATGTTTACTGTTTTTAACTTTGACTAGTGCAAAGTCCTCCTGTGTCGCCCCATGTAATTCCATGCGTCGCCTCGCATGTAGTCCGAAATAAACAGGGTTAGTTGCTCCTACCATGTGGAAGCGGAGCCAATCGGTATCATCAGTTCTAATGCCATCATTGGGGGCGAGAAATCCGTCTGGAGTGGTGTCCGCTCCGACAACTAGAGCCACATCACATGCACCTGAAAGAATCTGTCCGCGGGCGACGGAAAGAGCAGTGGCACCTGAAGCACAAGCTGCATATGAGCTAGCGACTTGGGTTCCGTTGAAGCCTAGAGCACGAGCCATGGTTGACCCAGCGACATAACCGGGGTAACCGCACCTAACGGTTATTGCCCCAGAAATAAAACCGACTTCACTCCATTCGATTTGAGCGTCATCTAAAGCCTTCTTAGCAGCAAAAGTACCGTATTCAACGAAATTACGACCCCATTTACCCCAGGGATGCATTCCGACTCCCAGTATCGCTATATCTTCCACTTCTAATCCTTATCCTGTTTCTGCTCTTCAGACAATGGCTTCCACATCCAGGTTAAGTAATGATAATCAGAGTCTTCATACAAAATTCCGACCTTTACTTCAACTGGCATACCTACGCTTAAATCTTCAACGCTATAACCATTTACTACCTGACCTAGTATCACCATTTTTTCTTCTTCCAATTCTACTGCGGCAATAACAATAGGTTCATAAGGCTCCGCCGCTATGAAAGGTGGCGGTGGCGGATAGGCACTATTTGTGTAGGACCAAATTTTTCCAAATCTGCTTAAAAGAACTTCTTCAATTTCATCTTCAGGGAAATTAGGATCGGATCCTCCGAGATTCTTTGGAAAACAGTAGCTTCCTGATTTTTTGAAACGACCGCCTATTAAATGCGCTTCTTTCTCAATGGTGAAGAAGCCTTCTACTGCCGGAACTTCAATTTTTATATCTTTAGCCACAGTTTTTTTGCTTTCTGCATCTTAGAAAAGAGCAGATGTCAAGCGTTGTCTCCATTCACTCGTTTTTGGATCATCAGGACCTAATAGTTCAAGTAAATCGATAAATCTACCTTTTGCGTCTTCATCTGTTTTTACTTTTTCAATCAATTCACTTAGTTCAGAATCAATATCGCCTACATTTTCGAGACGTGCTATCGCTATAACTCTTCTCGTTTCAGGAGTCTCAGGTATTTTTTCAAGAAGTTTTATCGCCTCGTCTTTATCCCCGTCTTCATTTCTTGTCACGAGCAATTGAGCGAGACTCTCTACTGCGACTGGGTTATCTACTTCTATTTCTAAAGCTTTCCTCAACGACAATTCGTCTCCGTTATTTATCAATTCCTCTAGTTCAGTTAGTTCTTCAGCAGGTAAAAGTTTTTGAACAAAGTCCCGTACAGCTTCTTCTCCTTGTGCTCCAACAAAACTACTAACAACATCTTTATTATTTATTGCGAAAACAGCCGGAATTGACTGAACCTTAAATGCTCCTGCCACACCAGGATTGTCATCGATGTTTACTTTAACAAGAACAACTTTCCCATTTGTCTCTTCTATAACCCTTTCGAGTATTGGACCTAAGCTTTTACACGGACCACACCAAGGCGCCCAAAGATCAACCACAACAGGGGTATTTTCTGAGCGTTCTAATACTTCTTTTTCGAAATCACTATCAGTTACTTCAAGAGTCATCTTCATCCACCAAACAAAAAATCAATTTCCTTACCTTCAGGGTAGAGAGATCCTCTTTCCTCCACTACCGTCTGAGCATGAATACGACTTCGGGTATAAGAAAAAATGAGGTGCGAAAGTGGTTAGATGCGCATGTTGACGGAGTTGAGGGTGAGTTAGAGTACCACCAGATTATTGGCGGACACTCCAATTTGACTTATACAGTCGTAGAAAACTCGGGTAGAACATGGGTTCTCAGACGTCCTCCACTAGGGCACGTTCTTGCGACCGCTCACGATATGGGTCGTGAATACCGAGTAATCAAAGCACTCGAAGGAAGTGGGGTTCCAGTTCCAAAAGTAGTTGGTCTTTGTGAAGACACCGAAATAAACGATGCTCCTTTTTATGTAATGGAATTTGTGGAAGGAGTAGTTGTACGTGATGCTGAAATTGCTCGCTCGCAGTCTCTTCAGGTTCGCAAAAAAATGGGTGAATCTCTTTTAGAAACACTTGTTTCTTTACATGCAGTAGATGTCGACGAAGTGGGACTTGGAGACTTGGCTAGAAAAGACGGCTACATCGAACGTCAGCTCAAACGTTGGAAAGCACAATTTGAACAATCTACTAATAGAGAAGTACCAGGTGTTTTTGAAATACACGACAACCTTCTGAGAAATGTTCCTGAGCAGCAAGGAGTTGGAATAGTTCATGGCGACTACAGGTTAGACAATACGATAATGACCGAAACAGGCGAGGTGGCTGCTGTTCTTGATTGGGAACTATGCACACTCGGTGACGTTCTTTCAGACCTCGCAGCAGTTATTGCCTATTCGAATGATCTTACGGGCATGGAAACACAGGCAATGTCAGTTGAAGGTTTTCCTACTCCTGAAGAGGTACGTAATCTTTATGGTAATTCAAGTGAAAGGGATCTTTCACAATTAGATTTCTACATTTCTTTTGCTTATTGGAGGCTTGCGTGCATACTCGAAGGGGTTTACACGAGATATGCAGCTGGAGTAATGGGAAATGAAGCTGATACTGCTGCCATTGAAGTTTTTGGAGAACGTGTCCTTCTTCTAATTGATTTAGCTAATTCAACATTCCAAGATTTTTTGAAAGATTAAAACAGATGACAAATAATCTAGAACATCTTTTCGAATTCATCGAACTTCGAGAACTTGAAAAACCCGTTTTGATTTTGGCTTTAGATGGCTGGATAGATTCTTCCGGAATTGCTCGCAGTGTAAAAGACTCACTCTTGTCAAAAGCCCAAAGTCACACGATGGTAAAATTCGATACAGACAGGCTTCTGGATCATCGTGCTCGTAGACCTATTCTTCACTTAACCGATGGCGTAGTGGAAAACCTAGAATGGCCTTCAATAGAGCTTTTACACATCGAGGGATTAGAGGGACCTGCCGCTTGCCTGTTGCACGGTCCCGAACCAGACCATGATTGGAAAATTTTTGCTAAAGCTATAACAAACATTTGCGATGACCTTAATGTGTCTCTGGTGGTGGGTCTTGGAGCGTACCCGGCTGCGGTTCCGCACACTAGACCGACAAGGCTTTCTTGTACTGCGAGCTCTACTGAAATGGCGGAGAAATTAGATTTTGTTACAGCTTCAGTCAGAGTTCCTGCCGGACTTCAAGCAGTTATTGAAGCTGAGGTTGCTCTCACTGGAACCCCTTCTATAGGTCTTTGGGCCCAAGTTCCCCACTACCTGTCAACTGGTCCTTACCCACCTGCTGCAGTTGAGTTATTGGAAGGTCTTAGAAGCATCTCAGGTATCTATAGTCAAGATTTGCAACTAGACCGAAAAGCTTTAAACACCAGAAGTCATTTAGATCAACTAATTGGCAATAACGAAGAACATCTTGGGATGATAGAAAAATTAGAACTCGCTTATGATCAACTAAATAGCTCTGACACAAACCTGCCTTCGGGTGATGATCTTGCTGAAGAGTTGCAGAATTTTCTTCGTTCGCAGGAAGACGGCTGATTCAAAAAACTTGTTCAAACCACAATGTTAATTAAAGCAGGAGGTCTAACGATTACACGTTTCGGCTCCTGACCATTTAATAATTCTTTTATCCGTTCCGAAGCTAAAGCCAAATCCTGGATTTCCTCTTCAGTCAAATTAGATGCCACTTCAATGCGATCTTTAAGTTTTCCATTTATCTGCACTACAAGCGTCACTGTTTCAGATTCAATTTTAGATTTATCTGCTTGCGGCCAGGACTCTTGATGTATATGAGTTGAGTTTCTAATCTCCCAAAGTTCGGCACAAAAATGAGGTGTAGCAGGTGCCATTACAAGCAAGAGCGTATCTACGGCTGATTTAAGGACTTCTATATGTCCACCACTTTCAGTTTGAATCCAACGGTACAAAGTATTTGTAAATTCCATAAAAGCTGCAACCGCTGTGTTGTAGGACCAACGGTCATAGTCACTAGTGATTTTTTCTATTAATCGATTCGTCTGGCGAACAATTTCTTCATCCTGTTCGGTCAAGTCGTCTTCCCTTAATTCTCCTTTTAGAGAGTTCTCAGGATGAGCAATTCTCCAGACACGATTTAAAAATTTGGCACAACCATCAATACCGAAATCTTCCCAATCAACATCCTCTTGTGGCGGTTTAACCTGAAGGTGAGCTAAACGTAAAGCGTCTGCCCCTTGATCATCAAGGATTCCTTCCGGGGCCACCAGATTCCCTTTGGACTTTGACATTTTAGACCCGCCTAAACGGATCATTCCTTGCGTGAAAAGTCGTTTAAACGGTTCTCTCAATTCCTTTGGAGCTACCCCTAAATCGGATAATGCTTTGGTGAAAAACCTTGCATACATAAGGTGAAGGATTGCGTGTTCGACTCCACCTATGTATTGGTCAACAGGTAACCAACGATCGACAGCCATTTCACCGAAAGGACTTTCTCTATTCGACGGGTCAGTAAATCTTAAAAAATACCAAGATGAATCAACGAAAGTGTCCATTGTGTCCGTTTCACGTCTAGCGCTTTTACCGCATTTTGGGCATTCAACTTTAAGAAAATCGTCGTGTGTTGTAAGAGGTGATCTTCCCGTTGGCATAAACTTCACATCATCAGGTAAATCGACAGGTAAGTCTTTTTCAGGAACTGGTTGTTCTCCGCAGTCATCACAAAAAATAATGGGAATTGGGCATCCCCAGTACCTTTGCCGTGAAACTAACCAATCTCTAAGTCGATAGTTGATTCGGTGAGATCCTATATTTTGATCTTCAAGCCATTGAATCGCAGTTTCTTTCGCTTCCTTAATTTTCATTCCATTTAAAAAATCACTATTTACTGAATGACCGTCCCCTGTGTAGGCCTCTCCATCGAAATCTTTTGGTGGTTCAACAGTTCGAATAATTTCGCATCCATGAGCAACTGCAAAATCCCAGTCACGTTGATCCTCACCAGGAACCGCCATGATTGCACCGGTTCCATAGCTCATCAGAACGTAGTCAGCTAAAAACAGTGGAACAGGTGAGTTCGTAAATGGATTTATAACAAACGAACCAGTTGGGACTCCCCTTTTAGCAATATTTCCTTCAGAGGACAATCGATCCATTTCAGAACGGTTCGCTACTTCCTTTTGGAAGACGTCGACTGCTGAACGGTTCTCTTGAGTTACCAGTTCATCCACTCTCGGGTGTTCAGGGGACATCACAGCAAAAGTCACTCCGAATCCAGTATCTGGGCGCGTTGTGTAAACATCTAAAGGGGGAACATCTTCTCGCTTCTTACCATCAGTATCCGCAATCGGTAGACCAAACTGAGCCCCCTCGGAACGACCAATCCAATTTTGTTGCATTAGTTTGACTTTCTCTGGCCATTCAACGGTGTCGAGATCATCAAGTAACTGTTGCGCATATTCGGTTATCCGATAAAACCACTGTTCCATTTCTCTGTTCTCAACGAGATCTCCAGATCTCTCACAGGTACCGTCAGTAAGCACTTGTTCATTTGCTAGAACTGTTTGACAGCCAGGACACCAGTTGACTGATGCTCTATCTCGATAGGCAAGACCTGCACCGTAAAGCTTAAGAAAAATCCACTGAGTCCATTTCATGTACTCGCTGTCATGACTACTAAAGGATCTTCTCAAGTCATAGACCGCACCGATTCTGCGAAGAGAAGCAGATAGCTTTTCAATGTTTTCTTTTGTGTGAACTCGAGGGTGAGTTCCTGTTTTTATAGCTGCGTTCTCTGCTGGAAGACCAAAAGAATCGAATCCAATCGGAGACAAAACTCCATCTCCTCTCATTGTTCTATATCTCACCAACAAGTCACCCATAGTGTAATTCCGGACGTGCCCCATGTGGGCAGGACCACTCGGATAGGGGTACATAGACAGTACATAGTATGGAGGACGCGGGTCATCATTTTCGACTTCGTAGGTGCCGTCGTCGATCCATCTCTGTTGCCAACGTGACTCTATTTCCTGAGGGTTATACGTTTCAGACACGTCTTTGAGGCTACCGAAGCTTTTTACGACCTTTGTGAAAAGACTTGTATTACTTGGAGTAAGTACCTACTCGCTTCTGGTACGATTTCTTTCTTCAGGGGCTATAGCTCAGTTGGCTAGAGCGCCTCCATGGCATGGAGGAGGTCGGGGGTTCAATTCCCCCTAGCTCCACGTTGTGCCCTTAAA
>Ga0206683_10001328_pt1 | contig 17236 bp, 30 predicted proteins | sample M280m12015metaG_FD_155483 | JGI IMG/M metagenome (GOLD analysis project Ga0206683, IMG submission 155483) | Ammonia-oxidizing marine archaeal communities from Monterey Bay, California, United States - M2 80m 12015 | ecosystem: Environmental > Aquatic > Marine > Intertidal zone | place: USA...
CCGTCGAGTAGGGAACCGTCACCGGCCACGGCAAGAACCCGGTCCCCATCACCGTCAAAGGCCAGACCGGCATCGGCCCCGGCCTCCACCACGGCAGCCCGTAGGTCTCCCGGGTGGTTAGACCCGCAGCCCTCGTTGATGTTGCGACCGTCTGGACAGGCGTGGAGCACGGCTACATCTGCCCCTAGGCGGGTCAGAACGTCGGCGGCGAACGCTGACGTGGCGCCGTTGGCACAGTCCACGACCAGGGTCAGGCCGGAAAGAGACCCGTTGCCGACCGAGGAAGCCACCGCGTCGGCCCAGGGGGCTGCCCCATCCGGGTCGTCGGACCAGCTCGACGACCCGCCTCCTCCGTCCCGTCGCGGCTCGGCATCCCATGCCGCCTGGACGGCGGACTGCACGACGTCGTCCAGCTTCCGACCGCCGGCGGAGAACAGCTTCACCCCGTTGTCGTACCAGGGGTTGTGGGAAGCCGAGACCACGGCACCGGCCACCCCGTCAGCGGCCGCCACGTGGGCTACGGCCGGTGTGGGCGCCACGCCGAGGGACACCACCTGGAGCCCACCTTCGGATAGACCCTCAGCCAGGGCCAGCGACAACCCGGGACCCGACTCGCGGGTATCGCGGCCGATAACCACCCGGTCGGTACCCAGGAGCGGGGCGGCGGCCAGGCCGAGGGCGCGGGCCGACGGTTCATCGAGTCGGGTGCCGGCACGGGCGCGAACGCCGTCGGTACCGAATCGGAGGCCCGCCGGAGCGACCTCGGGCTCTGCCATCGCCGCAGCGTAGGAGCCGGACCGGTGGTCCAACCGTCGCCTAGCGCTTGGAGTACTGCGGAGCCTTACGGGCCTTGTGGAGGCCGTACTTCTTGGACTCCTTCTTGCGGTCGTCTCGCTTCAGGAGGCCGGCCTGCTTGAGGGCGGGCCGACGCTCGGGCTCGAGCGCCTCCAGCGCCCGGGCGATCCCGAGCCGCATGGCCCCAGCCTGTCCGGACACCCCACCACCGTGCAGCGTGACGTCGATGTCGTAGGCGCCCTCGGTGGCCGTGACCCGCAGCGGCTCCATAAACACCAGGCGGTGGCTCTCCGACGGGAAGTAGTCCTCGGCAGTCCGACCGTTCACTGTGACGGTGCCGTTGCCGGGACGCAGCCGGACGCGGGCGACCGACTCCTTGCGACGTCCGGTGGTCTGAATGAGGGGGCTGGGCATCGTGGACTCCTGGTTCAGGCCTTGCGGGCCCGTGCGTGGTCGATGGCCAACGGCTGCGGCTGCTGGGCCTCGTGCGGATGGTCGGGGCCGCGGTAAACCTTTAACTTGGTCAGTTGCTGGCGACCCAAACGATTCTTAGGGAGCATGCCCCGGATGGTCCGGCGAACCGCCTCCGCGGGCTTGTCAGCCAGCAACTTGCCGTAGGACCGGGTGCGAAGACCACCCGGATAGCCAGAATGGTCATAGACGTTCTTGTCGGTCGCCTTGGCGCCGGTCAGCACGACCTTGTCGGCGTTAATAATCACCACGTGGTCGCCGGTGTCGATATGGGGGGTGAACGTCGGCTTGTGCTTTCCGCGCAGGACCGCCGCCACCTCGGAGGCCATGCGACCGAGGACGAGACCGTCAGCATCCACGAGGTGCCAGACGCGCTGAATCTCGCTGGCCTTGGGGGTGTACGTGGACACGGAAACCACCTGATTTCATGGGGAGAACACTTGCTGCGGACCGTGGTGGCCGACCCGGCCACCGGGAATCGGCACCACAACCGGGTGCGATCGAACCGAGGACCAAGGCTACGGGCGGCACCCCTACCCGGCAACCTACGGCGAGTCGGAGGTGGCCCCCGGATAGTCCACCGACCAGAAGGTCAAGCCCCCCGGTGGGGCCGGCTCCCCGGCCGCCCGCCGGTTCTTGGCCGCCAGGATGCTGGGCAGGGCATCGGCGGCCAGGTGACCCCGACCCACAGCTACCAGGGTCCCGACTACCGAGCGCACCATCTGGTGGCAGAAGGCCCTGGCCGACACCTCGAACTCCAGGAGGTCGGCGCCCGACAGGCCGTCGGCCACCCTCCGCCACGACGCCGCGGTGACCCGGCGCACCAGGTCGGCCGACGTGCCGTCAGGCCGGGGCGTGGGACGCCGACAGAATGATGAGAAGTCGTGCTCGCCGACGAGGTCGGCGGTGGCCAACTGCATCGCGTCGACGTCAAGGGGTACCGACACGTGCCAGGCTCGCAGGGCAGTGAACGGATCGGGGTCCGGACGATCCAGGATGCGGTACCGGTAGGTTCGCCCGATGGCGCTGAACCGGGCGTCGAAGTCGTCGGCCGCACGCTCCAACGCTGTCAACACGACCGACGGCCTGCACTGGCGGTTCACCGCCCGCCGGACGGCCTCCAGAGAAGCGTCGTCCGGGGCGTCGAAACTGACCACCTGGCCTACGGCGTGCACGCCGCGGTCGGTCCGCCCTGCACAGGTCAGCACCACATCGGTACCAAGAACCCTCGACAGTGCCCCGCTGAGGAGGCCGGCGACCGTCGGGACGCCATCGTTAACGGCGAACCCGTGGAACGGGGACCCGTCGTAGGCGACGGTTCCCCGGACCCGCATGACGGGAGGGCTCAGACCAGCTCGATGCGCGCCATCGGCGCGTTGTCCCCGTGGCGGGGGCCGACCTTCAGGATCCGGGTATAGCCACCCGCCCGGTCGGTGTACCGCGGCGCGATCTCATCGAAGAGCCGGGCCGCCATCTCACGGTCCCGGAGGAACGCCACTACCTGGCGGTGATTGTGCAGGCCGCCCTTCTTGGCCTTGGTGATGATCTTCTCGGCGATCGGCCGGACCGCCTTGGCCTTGGCCTCGGTGGTAGTGATCGCCTCAGCGGCGATGAGCGACGCCACCAGGTTGGCCATCATCGACTTCTGGTGGGCAGAACTGCCGCCGAAGCGACGGCCCCTCTTAGGGGTCGCGGGCATGGCGTCAGACCCGGACCCGGAGCGTCAGGCCGCGCTCGTCGAGCTTCTCGATGACCTCGTCCAGGGACTTCTGGCCGAAGTTCGTGACGGCCAACAGATCGTCCTCGGTCTTCTCCAAGAGCTGGCCGACCGTGTCGACCTGGGCACGCTTGAGGCAGTTGCGGGGCCGTTCCGACAGGTCCAGGTCCTCGATGGGGAGGTCTAGGTCCGGTGAGCTGCCACCCACTTCCTCAGCCTCGCCCAACTCCAGGCCGCGGGCTTCGTCGCTCATGTCCTCCACCAACTGCACAAGAGTTCGCAGGGTGGCACCGGCCGAGGCCAGGGCGTCACGCGGGCTGACCGAACCGTCGGTGGTGATGTCCAGCACGAGACGGTCCATGTCCTGGGTTTGGCCGACAGAGACAGGCTCCACGTCGATCGATACCCGCCGGACCGGCGAGAACAGGGCATCCACCGGAATAACGCCGATGACGCCCTCGCCGACGGCACGGTCCGACCCCAGGTAGCCCCGGCCTACCTCGACGGTCAGCTCGAGGGCCAGACGGCCCTTGGGAGCGACGGTGGCCAGGTGCAGGTCCGGGTTCAGAACCTCAACCTGGTCGTTGGACTCGAGAGCCGCCGCAGTGACCTCGGCTCCGCCGCGAACGTCGACCCGCAGGGTGACCGGCTCGTCACTGTGGGAGCGCAGCTCGACATCCTTCAGGTTCAGGACAATGTCAGTGACATCCTCCACCACCCCTTCGATAGTGCCGAACTCGTGCAGAGCGTCGTCGAACTTCACCTGGGTGACCGCAGCGCCCGGGATAGACGACAGCAGCGTTCTCCGGAGCGAGTTGCCCAAGGTGTGGCCGAAGCCCGGCTCAAGCGGGCCGATGGAAAACTGTTGACGGTTGCCGACGGCTTCGCCGACGGCTTCGACGGTCGGTCGCTGAATGACCAGCATGGGGTGTCCTTCTCGCCTTCGTACTTGCGTGGATACGTGACTGTCCCGGGACCCGAAGAGCCAGGGACTACTTGGAATAGAGCTCGACAATGAGCTGTTCGCGAACCGGAACGTCGATCTGCTCGCGGAGGGGCAGTTCTCGGACGGTGACCTCGTGGCCGTTCTCGCCCATGTCCAACCAGGCCGGGGCCTGTCGGTCGAGCACGTCGATGTTCCACTGCACGACAACCATCTTGCGGGCCTTGTCGCGCAGTGTGACCACATCGCCCTTCCGGCAGCGATAGCTGGGAATGTCTACCCGGCTGCCGTTGACGTCCACATGGCCGTGGTTGACCAGCTGCCGGGCCTGCGGTCGGGTAGCGGCCATGCCGGCCCGGTAGACGACGTTGTCGAGGCGAAGCTCCAGGTACTGGAGCATGTTCTCGCCCGTCACGCCCTGGCGACGGTTGGCTTCGGCGTAGATCCGACGGAACTGCTTTTCAGACAGGCCGTATGCGAAGCGAGCCTTCTGCTTCTCCTGAAGCTGCACCAGATACTCGGACGGGTTCCCCCGACGTCGGGTCCGGCCGTGCTCGCCGGGCGGATACGGGCGCTTGTCCAACGCCACAACCTCACCCTTGGTGCCGAAGATGTTGGTACCGAGGCGGCGGGAGACCCGGGCTCGGGGGCCGGTGTAACGGGACATGTCAGACCCTCCGCCGCTTGGGCGGCCGACAACCGTTGTGGGGAATTGGGGTGACGTCCTTGATACCCGTCACCTCGATGCCGACGTTCTGGATGGTCCGGATGGCCGTCTCGCGACCGGATCCGGGGCCACGAACCACTACGTCGACCTTGCGGACACCGTGTTCCATGGCCCGCCGGGCGCACTGCTCAGCCGCCATCTGGGCGGCAAACGGCGTCGACTTGCGGGACCCTTTGAAGCCGACGTTGCCGGCCGAGGCCCAGGCCAGGGTGTTCCCACCCTGATCCGTAATGGTGATGATCGTGTTGTTGAAGGAACTCTTGATGTGAACGACCCCGTGCGGGACGTTCTTCCGTTCCTTCTTACGGGGACGTCGACCCCCGGCAGCCGGCTTCGCCATTACTTCGTGACCTGCTTCTTGTTAGCGACCGTCTTGCGGGGACCCTTACGGGTCCGGGCGTTGGTGTGGGTGCGCTGGCCACGGACCGGAAGGCCACGACGGTGGCGGAGGCCCTGATAGCAACCAATGTCCATCTTGCGCTTGATGTTCTGGGACACCTCGCGACGGAGGTCGCCCTCGACCTTGAGCTGCTGGTCGACAAACACCCGAATCGAAGTGACCTCGTCGTCGGCCAGGTCACGCACCCGGGTGGAGGGGTTGACGCCGGTGGCATCGCAGATGCTCGCCGCCGATGTGCGACCGATGCCGTGGATGTAGGTCAGCGCGATCAGTACCCGCTTCTCGCGGGGGATGTCGACGCCGGAAATTCGTGCCATGCCTGACTACCTCTAGCCCTGACGCTGCTTGTGGCGGGGGTTGGTGCAGATGACCTGCACGCGACCGTGACGCCGGATCACCCGGCACTTCTCACAGATTCGCTTGACGCTCGCTCGGACCTTCATACTGTTCTCTCTCGTGTGCTCGCCACTCGCAGCGGACTACTTGTAGCGGTAGGTGATCCGACCTCTCTGGAGGTCGTAAGGGGTGAGCTCAACCTGGACGCGGTCGCCCGGAAGGATCCGGATGTAGTGCATCCGCATCTTCCCGGAGATGTGGGCCAGCACGTTGTGGCCGTTCTCCAACTCGACGCGGAACATGGCGTTCGGCAGCGGCTCGAGAACCGTGCCTTCCAGCACGATCGCATCTTCCTTGGGCTTCGGCAGTGTGGCTCTCCTGGTCGTTATGTTCGAAAGGGTAAAAAACTGCTTCACAGGCCGGGCCCGGGAGGCTGCTCGCGAAGGCACTCACCCGGCGCGGGACAGTGGGTAACGCTATCGCAGGCCCTCCGGAGGGCCAACCCCCGTCCGGCCGGTGTGGTGTGCAGAACCGCAGGTCACGACGCGTCTCCGACGCTCAGCCGTCTATCGATGGCGGTTGTGAGGCGGGTGAACACGTCATCTTCGGCGCCTAGGCCGTCAACCACCTCCAGTAGGCCGCGTTCGGCGAACCAGGCCAGTAGCGGCGCCGTCTCTGACTCGTACAGGTCCAGACGACGGCGAATGGCCTCCGCCGTGTCATCAGCCCGGCCCCGAGCCACCATGCGGGCCGTGACCTCGTCGACGGGGACGTCAAGGTTCACGGCGGCATCCATCGGAGTCCCGGCCTCGGCCAAAAAGCCTTCGAGCGCCGAGGCCTGGTCGGGGGTCCGGGGATAGCCGTCCAGCAGGAAACCATGCTCAGCCACGTCGTCCTGGGCCAGCCGCTCGGCCACGATGCCGTTGATGAGGTCGTCGCCGACCAGTTCGCCGGCGTCCATCACGACCCTGGCCTGCAGGCCCAGTTCCGTCTCGGCGCCCACAGCGGCGCGCAGCATGTCACCGGTCGAGATGTGCACCGTGTCGTAGGCCACCACCAGGCGGGACGCCTGGGTGCCCTTTCCGGAACCCTGGCGTCCGAGGATGACAAGACGGACGGCTGTCATCGCTACTTGAGGAAGCCCTCGTAGTTGCGCATGGTGAGTTGCGAATCGACCTGCTTCATGGTCTCTAGAGAGACACCGGCGGCGATCAAGATCGAGATTCCGATGAAACCGAAGCCGGCCGCACCGCCCGAGCCCACCCCGGCACTGGTGTCCAGGAACACATTGATCAGGATCGACGGGACCAGCGCCACGCCGGCGATGAACAGGGCGCCGGGCAGCGTGATGCGTGACAGTATTCGGGCCAGGTACCGCTCAGTCTGGTGGCCTGGTCGGATGCCGGGCACGAACCCGCCCTGCTTGCGGATGGTGTCGGCCTGCTTGACCGGGTCGAAGGTGATCGCCGTGTAGAAGTAGGCGAAGCCCACAATTAGCAGGCCGGTGATGGTGAAGTAGAAGACGTTGTCCGGCTGGGCCAGGTTGTTGTCGATCCAGCTCCGGAAGCCATCCCAGGGCAGGGCGGCAGCTACCAACACCGGTAGGTACAGCACCGACGAGGCAAAGATGATTGGGATCACGCCCGACTGGTTCACCTTCAGCGGGATGTAGGTGTTCTGGCCGCCATACATCCGGCGACCCACCACCCGCTTGGCGAACTGCACCGGGATGCGTCGCTGGCCCTGCTCCACGAAGACGATGGCGGCGATCATGGCCATCAGGACGGCCACCACCACGACGGAGGCCACCACCCCATTTTCGGCATGGATCAGGGAGCCCTGGGCCGGGAAGCCGCTCACGATAGAGATCATGATCAGCAGCGACATACCGTTGCCGATCCCCTTTTGGGTGATCAGCTCGCCTATCCACATGAGCAGCGCCGTTCCGGCGGTCAAGGTCAGGACAACCACGCTCACCGTGCCGATGTGGAAATCGGGCAGCAGGTTGGCCCCCGACTGACCAGAGATCGAGTTGCCGCGGTCGTTGAACAGGAACGCAAAGCTCGTGGACTGGATGACGGCGATGGCCACCGTCAGGTAGCGAGTCCACTGGGTGATCTTGCGCTGGCCGACCGCGCCCTGCTGCTGCCACTGCTCGATCCGGGGTACTACCACGCCGAGCACCTGCATGATGATTGACGCCGTGATGTAGGGCATAACGCCTAGGGCGAACACGGCGAAGCTGGTCAGGGACCCGCCGGAGAAGAGCTGCATGAAGGCCAGGACGCCCCCCTGGTCTGCCCGGTCGCGCAGCAGTTGGACCTGCTCAACGTCGATGCCGGGGGCAGGCATGAAAGCGCCCACCCGGTAGAGCAGGATCATGAGCAGGGTGAACACGATCCGCTTGCGCAGATCTCCCACCCTGAACATATTCAGCATGCTGGATAGCACGTGTGCTCCTGTCTCTGGTCTGGTCCGGACGACCCGGTCAGCGGTTCATCAGGGCGTTGCCGCTGGCCGGTGGGCGCACGGCGAAGGGCAGGGGTAGCTTCTCGACGCTTCCACCGGCCGCCGTGATGGCGGCCTCGGCCGAGGCCGAGAAGGCGTGGGCCTGCACGGTGACGGCCCGGGTGACCTCGCCCCGGCCCAGCACCTTGACCAATGACTTCTTGCCGACCAGACCGTGGGCGTGCAGAGTTTCCGGTGAGATCTCGTCGAGGCCACTGGCCTCGATAGCGTCGAGGTTTACCGCTTGGTACTCGACGCGAAACGGGTTCTTGAAGCCCTTGAGCTTTGGAATCCGCTGGTGGAGGGGCATCTGGCCACCCTCGAAGCCGACCCGAACCGTGTTGCGGGCCCGCTGCCCTTTCATGCCGCGGCCGGCGGTCTTACCGCCCCTGCCGCCGATGCCGCGTGCGACGCGCTTGGCGCGCTTCTTGGAGCCGGGGGCCGGCTGTAGATCATGGATCTTCATTCTCCGTCGACCTCCTCGACCTGGACCAGGTGGGGGACCCGGGCGATCATGCCCCGGATCTCACCCCGGTCGGGCAGGGTGTTGCTGCGACCGATACGACCCAGGCCCAGAGCACGTAGGGTCCCCCGCTGCTTGGGCTTGGCACCGATGCCGCTTCGGACCTGAGTGACGATGAGTTGTGCCATGTCACTCACCGTCAGAACCGTCGGACGCGCCCACACCGGCTTCGGTGCGGCGGTACGCGGCGAGCATGGCCCCCGGCACGAACTCCTCTGGGTCCAGGCCGCGCAGGCGGGCCACCTCGTCGGGCCGGCGCAGGGCCTGTAGCCCGGCGATGGTGGCCCGGGCCACGTTGATGTGGTTGGCCGATCCCTGCGACTTGCAGAGCACGTCGTGGATGCCGGCCTCTTCGAGAATGGCGCGGGCGGCGCCACCGGCGATCACGCCGGTACCGGGGGCGGCCGGCTGGAGCAGGACTCGGCCGCCGCCCATGATCCCCATGATGGGGTGGATGATGGTCGAACCGGCCAGCGGCACGTTAAACAGGTTGCGTTTGGCCTCTTCGGTCCCCTTCTGGATTGCCAACGGGACCTCCTTAGCCTTGCCGTAGCCGAGGCCGACTCGACCGGCGCCGTCGCCGATCACCACCAGGGCAGTGAACGAAAACCGGCGACCGCCCTTGACCACCTTGGCCACGCGGTTGATGTGGATGACCCGTGACTCCCGAAGGGAGGCGTCGTCGTTGGTGTGCGGTGCCACTAGAACTCCAGTCCGGCATCGCGGGCGGCGTCGGCAAGCGCCGCCACCCGGCCGTGGTAGAGGTAACCGCCGCGGTCGAACACCACGGTGGCGATTCCGGCCTCGCGGGCCCGCTCGGCGACAAGGCGACCGACTTCGGTGGCCGCGGCCACCCCGGTCGTCCCGTCGGCCACGCCGGCCTGCTGGGTCGAGGCGCTGACCATCGTGCGACCGGTCTGGTCGTCGATGACCTGTGCCGAGATGTGCCGCGAGGAGCGGAACACCGCCAGGCGGGGCCGCGCCGCGGTCCCCCGGACCGCCTTGCGGATCCGACGGTGGCGCCGCTGACGCGCTCGGGACCGATCGACGGTGCTCACTTCGCCGCCTTTCCGGCCTTGCGGGCCACGTGCTCGCCGAGGTAGCGCACGCCCTTGCCCTTGTAGGGCTCCGGCTTGCGGTGCGAACGGATGTCGGCGGCCACCTGGCCGACGACCTGTTTGTCGGGACCCGACACGATGATGCGGGTCGGTTCTGGCACCTCGAAGGAGATGCCGTCCGGGGCCTCGACGAGGACCGGGTGGCTGAAGCCGAGTTGGAGCTCGAGGGCGTCGGTGCCCTTGGCGATACAGCGGTAGCCGACGCCCACGATCTGGAGTTCCTTGCGGAATCCCTCCGACACGCCGACCATCATGTTGTTCACCAGTGAACGAGTCAGGCCGTGCATGGCCCGGTTCACCCGCTCGTCGTCGGGGCGCTCGACGAGGATTTCCTCGCCGTCCTGGCGGACGGTGATCTCGCCGGGCACCTCGAGGTCCAGGGCACCTTTGGGGCCCTTCACGGCGACCTGGCGGCCGCTGATCGAGACCTCGACGCCCGACGGCACGGGGATGGGGGCCTTCCCGATTCGGGACATGTCCTCCTCCTCTACCAGACGTAGCAGAGGACCTCGCCGCCGATTCTCCGGCGGCGAGCCTCGCGGTCGCTCATAAGCCCGCGGCTGGTCGAGATCACGGCTACGCCGAGACCACCGAGCACGCGGGGGATCTTGTTCGAGGCGCTGTAGACCCGCAGGCCCGGGGTGGATACCCGCTGCACGCCGCTGATAACGCGCTCCCGCTCCGAGGAGTACTTCATCTCGATGGTCAGCACCTTGCCGGGGTTGGTCGTGGAGTCCGACACCTCGTAGCCACGGATGTAGCCCTCGGCCTTGAGGACGTCAGCCAACGCCACCTTTTGCCTGGACGACGGCATCTTCACGCCCTCGTGCATGGCCTGGTTGGCGTTTCGGATACGCGTCAGCATGTCGGCGACGGGATCGGTCATGGTCATGTCAGATCCTCCTCACCAGCTCGACTTCGTCAGCCCGGGGATTTCCCCGGCGTGGGCCATGTTCCGCAGGCAGATCCGACAGAGGTTGAAGGCCCGGTAGACCGACCGCGGTCGGCCGCAACGACGGCACCGCGTGTAGGCGCGAACCTTGAACTTCGGGGTCTTCTGTTGCTTATTGACCAGTGCTTTCTTGGCCACTACTGCTCTTCCTTCCGGAATGGGAAACCGAACGCCGTGAGCAGTGCCTGCCCACCGGCGTCGTCGGACGCGGACGTCACGATCGTGATGTCCATTCCCCGGGTGCGATCAACCTTGTCGTAGTCGATCTCCGGGAAGATGAGCTGCTCAGTCACCCCGAACGTGTAGTTCCCGTTGCCGTCGAACGACCGGGGGTTGAGGCCGCGGAAGTCGCGGATCCGGGGGATGGCCAGGGTGATCAGGCGGTCCAGGAACTCGTACATGCGGTCGCCTCGCAGCGTGGCCTTGGCACCAATGGCCTGGCCCTCACGGAGCTTGAAGTTCGCGACACTGATCCGGGCACGGGTGATGAGCGGCTTCTGGCCGGTGATGACCTCGAGGTCGGCCACCGCCCCGTCCAAGAGTTTGGCCTGCTGGGCGGCGTCGCCGACACCCATGTTGACCACGATCTTTTCCAGTCGCGGAACCTGCATCACGTTGGACAGGCCCAGTTCCTCCTTAAGGGCGTCACGGATCTGGGCGCCGTAGAGCTCCCGCAGCCGCACGCTCACCGTCATGGTGTCAGCCATCGAGGTCCACCCCCGTCCGCTTGCAGATCCGCACCTTGTCGCCGGCGTCGTTGTATCGGTAGCCGATGCGGGTGGGCCGACCGTCCGACGGGCTCAGCACGGCGACGTTGGAGGCTTCGACAGGCATGGCCTTGTCGATGATCCCGCCCTGCATGGTGGCGTTGGTCGCCGCCTGGTGGCGCTTGGCCATGTTGACGCCGTCCACGATCACCTTGTTCTCGGCAGGCATGGCCCGACTCACGTGACCCTCCTTGCCCCGGTCCTTGCCGGCCAGGACGCGCACCTTGTCGCCCTTCCTGATCTTCATCTCAGAGCACCTCCGGGGCGAGCGAGACAATCCGCATGAACTTGTGGTCTCGCAATTCCCGACCCACCGGGCCAAAGATGCGGGTTCCACGCGGCTGGTTCTGGTCGTTGATGAGCACTGCGGCGTTCTCGTCGAAGCGGATGTAGGACCCGTCAGGACGGCGACGCTCCTTCTTGGTGCGTACCACAACGCACCTCACGACCTCACCCTTCTTGACCGCCGCGCCCGGGTTGGCGTCCTTCACCGTGGCGGTGAACACGTCGCCGATCGACGCGTAACGGCGCTTTGAGCCGCCGAGCACCTTGATGCAAAGCACCTCGCGGGCACCTGAGTTGTCCGCCACCCGGAGTCGGGTCTCCTGCTGGATCATTACTTCGCCCTCTCCAGGATCTCGACCAGGCGCCAGCGCTTGAGCTTGGACAGCGGACGGGTCTCCTGGACACGTACGCGATCCCCGACGTTCATCTGGTTCTCCTCGTCGTGGACGTGGAGGCGCTTGGTCCGCTGGACGGTCTTGGCGTACCGACGGTGCCGGACCCGGTCAACCGTCTCCACGATCGCTGTCTTGTCCTGGACGTCGGACACCACGAAGCCCTCGCGCACCTTGCGGCGGTTCGGGCGCCCCGTGGTTGGTTCGGTCGTCTCGGCCATCAGTCGGCCACCTCCTCGCCAGCCGCCTCGAGGGCGTCGGCGGCGTCGATCTCACGGGCTCGCATCTCGGTGAGCATGCGGGCGATCTCCTTCTTGATCGACCCGACTCGGGCATTGTTCTCCAACTGGCCGGTGACCAGCTGGAACCGCAGGTTGAACAACTCCTCCTTGGCGTCGCTGAATCGCTCCAGGAGATCGGTGTCGCCGAGGTCGGTCAGAGACCTGTTTTTCGCCATGACTAGAAACCCTCCTCGCGGACGATAAAGCGGGCCTTGATGGGAAGCTTCTGGATGGCACGGTTGAGGGCTGCCCGGGCCACCTCGGCGTCGTAGTACGACAGCTCGAACAGCACCCGTCCGGGCTTCACGACAGCGACCCAGTGTTCGGGGTTTCCCTTGCCGGACCCCATCCGGGTCTCGGCCGGCTTCTCCGTGACGGGTTTGTCCGGGAAGACGTTGATCCAGACTTTGCCACCGCGCTTGATGTGGCGGGTCATGGCAATACGGGCGGCCTCGATCTGGCGGGCCGTGATCCAGCCAGGCTCGAGGGCCTGGATCCCGAACTCCCCAAAGGTGATCTCAGTCTGACCCTTGGAGGCGCCCTTCATCCGCCCGCGGTGATGCTTACGGTGGCGGACCTTCTTCGGCATCAGCACGGTCAGTCACCGTCCCCGCCGCGGAAATGCGGCGTCTCGTGGGCCTCGCGGGTGGAGGCCTCAATAGCCTCCTCTTCCGCTAGGAGCTTCTCGAATTCGGCGTCGCCCTCCTTAACCAGGGGTGTCGGGTCAGCGTCGGGTGCCTCTGCGGCCGGGGCCTCGGTATCTGCGACCTCGGTCGTCTCGGTGGCTTCGGTCCGACGGCGGGCGGCAGCCGACGACACCACAGTGCGCGGCTTGGTCTGGCCCGAGGTCTCCCCGGCAGCCATCGCGGCCTCCTTGGTGATCTTGTCCTCAAGGAGGCTCTTGTAGGGCAAGATGTCGCCCTTGTAGATCCAGACCTTCACACCGATGCGGCCGTAGGTGGTCCGGGCCTCGCGGAAGCCGTAGTCGATGTCAGCCCGCAGGGTGTGCAGCGGTACCCGGCCCTCCCGGTACCACTCGGTGCGGGACATCTCGGCGCCGCCCAGGCGGCCCGAGCACTGGACCCGGATGCCGAGGCCGCCAGCCTTCTGGGCGTTTTGTACGGCCCGCTTCATGGCCCGTCGGAAGGCGACCCGACCGGCCAGCTGGTCGGCCACGCCCTGAGCGATAAGAGCGGCGTCGAGCTCTGGTTCCTTAATCTCCTGGATGTTGAGCTGGACGGCGTGATTCCCGGTGATCTGGCCCAGGCCGGCCCGCAGGCGGTCGGCCTCAGCGCCCTTGCGCCCGATGACTATGCCCGGGCGGGCGGTGTGGACGTCGACCCGGACCCGGTCCCGTGTGCGTTCCACCTCGACGCGGCTGATGGCGGCGTGCGGCAACTCGGTCATGAGGTAGTCGCGGACCTTCCAGTCCTGGAGAAGGTTGTCGGAGTACTCCTGCCGGGTGGCAAACCATCGCGACTTCCAGTCGGTGGTGATCCCCAGGCGGAAGCCGTACGGATTGACCTTCTGGCCCATCAGTTGGCCTCTTTCTGCGCGTCATCGGCCGACTGGTCGGCATCGGTTCCTTCGGTGGCCTCATCAGCCGACTGGTCGGCGTCGGTCCCTTCGGTGGTCTCATCGGCCACCGGCTCATCCACAGCATCCTCGACGACCTCGTCGGCGATGACCTCGTCGATCTCGACAACCTCGTCGGTGGTCGCCTCGTCGATCTCGACAACCTCGTCGGCGATCGCCTCGTCGATCTCGACAACCTCGTCGGCGATCGCCTCGTCGATCTCGACAACCTCGTCGGCGATCGCCTCGTCGGCATCCGGCTCATCCGCCGCGGCCTCGGTCTCGGTGGCCTTGTCGTCAACCACCTCGTCGACCAGAGCGTCCTCCGCACCATCCTCGTGATCGTGCGCCGCCTCCTCGGCCGCCGCCCTGCTGCGCTCGACGCGCTGGCGGCGAGCTTCGGCGGCATGGGTGCTAGAACCGGCCCGACCTCGGGCCTCTTCGCGCTCCCGGAGGTCCTCGAGGGTGGCCTCGTCGTACCGGTTCACGATGATCGTGATGTGGCAGGTCCGCTTGTTGATACGGGTAGCCCTACCCCGGGCCCGGGGACGCCACCGCTTAAGCGTCGGGCCCTCATCGGCGTAGCAGGCTGACACGTAGAGCTCCTCGGCCGATATGCCATCGTTGTTCTCGGCATTGGCCACCGCTGAGTCGAGACACTTGGCGATCACGTCAGAGACGGCGCGCTCGGAGAAGGCTGCGATCTCGGCTGCCCTGCCGTAAGACTCGCCCCGGATCAGGTCGAGAACCTCGCGAGCCTTGGAGGCTGAGACCCGGACGTACCGAGCGACGGCCCGGGTGCCTGGACGCTCGTTGGTCTTGACGGCGACCATTAGCGCAGCCCGCCCCTCTCCTGGCCCGCGTGGGACCGGAACGTCCGAGTGGGGGCGAACTCACCGAGTTTGTGGCCCACCATCGACTCGGTCACGTATACCGGGACGTGCTTGCGACCGTCGTGCACACCCAGCGTGTGACCGACCATCTCGGGCACGATGGTGGACCGACGGGACCACGTCCGGATGACCTTTTTCTCGCCGGACTCGTTCAGGGCGTCGACCTTCTTCAGGAGATGGTCGTCCACGAACGGACCCTTCTTGAGACTCCTCGGCATCGCCGATTACCTCCGCGACCCGCGCCGACGACGACGGCGCACGATCAACTTGTCGGACTGCTTGCCCCGCTTACGGGTACGGCCCTCGGGCTTTCCCCAGGGGGACACTGGGTGACGGCCACCGGAAGACTTGCCCTCGCCACCACCCAGAGGGTGGTCGACCGGGTTCATCACCACTCCGCGGGACTGGGGACGGACGCCCTTCCAGCGGTTTCGACCGGCCTTGCCGATCTTGGTGAGCTCATGCTCCTGGTTGCCCACCTCGCCGATCGTGGCCCGGCAGTCGATGCGGACCCGCCGCATCTCCGTGCTGGGCAGGCGGAGGGTGGCATGGTCGCCCTCTTTGGCCACCAACTGGACGCTGGAACCGGCGCTGCGGGCGATCTTGCCCCCACCGTCGGGCTGCATCTCGACGTTGTGGACGACCGTACCGACGGGGATGTAGCGCAGCGGCAGGGCGTTGCCGGCCTTGATCTCACTGCCCTGTCCGGACTGCAAGGTCTCGCCGACCTGTACGCCCCGGGGAGCCAGGATGTAGCGCTTCTCACCGTCGTGGTAGTGCAACAGCAGGATGCGGCAACTCCGGTTGGGGTCGTACTCGACGGCCGCAACCTTGGCGGGTACGCCGTCCTTGTTCCGGCGAAAGTCGATGACCCGGTACTGGCGCTTGTGGCCTCCGCCGCGGTGTCGCGAGGTCATCCGGCCGTAGTTGTTGCGACCACCGGTGCTGGTCTTCTTCTCAGTCAGCGACCTCTCCGGGACAGTCTTGGTGATGTCCGAGAAGTCGGCGACGGTCTGGAACCGGCGGCCGGGACTGGTCGGCTTGCGCTTGCGCTGCGGCATAGGTCTAGACCTCAAACAACTCAATCGAGTCGCCCTCGACGAGGGTGACATAGGCCCGCTTGACGTCCGGACGCTTGCCGAACGTCGGCATGCGTCGGTTCCGCTTGCGCTTGCCGTCGCGGTTCAGGGTATTCACCTTGAGTACCGTGACGTCAAAGATCGACTGAACGGCGTCGCGAATCTCCGGCTTGGAGGCCGACCGGGCAACCTCGAACGTGTAAACGTTCTCCTCGAGCAGGGAGTAGGACTTCTCCGACACGACCGGCTTCACGATGACGTCGCGGGCGTCCTTCACTCTTCTTCCTCCCCGGCGGGATCTGGATCCGGTTCGACCTCTAGGGCGGTGGAAGCCGGAGCCTGGGCGGTGGGCAGGGTGTCCCGGGTAAAGACCACGAAGTCGCTCACCAGAACGTCGTAGGCGTTTAACTCGCCGGTCGACAGTACGTGCACTGCCGGCAAGTTGGCGAAGCTCTTCCAGGTGTTCTCGTCACCACGGTCGACCACCACCAGGACCCGACCCTCCACACCGAGCGCGGTCAGGGCGGCTACCGCGTCACGGGTCTTCGGAGTCTCGAAGGTCCAGCCGTCGACGACCACGACCCGGCCGTCGGCCGCGCGGTCGCTGAGGGCGGACCTCAGGGCGAGCCGCACCATCTTCCTAGGGGTCTTCTGGGCATAGCTGCGGGGCTTCGGCCCGAGAGCCACACCCCCACCGCGCCACTGTGGCGATCGGATGGAACCGTGACGGGCACGGCCGGTGCCCTTCTGGGCCCACGGCTTGGCGCCGCCACCCCGGGCCTCGGCCCGGGTCTGGGTGCTCTGGGTGCCCGACCGACGAGCTGCCAGCTGGGCGGTCACGACCTGGTGCATGACGGCGGTGTTCGGCTCGATGCCGAAGGTGGCCTCGTCGAGTTCGACCGAACCCGCTGGGTCGCCGATCTGGCTGAGCACGTCGACAGAAGCCATCACCGGGCTCCCTTCACGGCGTCGCGGATGAGGACGGTGGCCCCGCGCGGGCCGGGAACCGATCCACGTACCAATAGGAGCTCGCGCTCTGGATCAGCCTGCACGACCTCGAGGTTCAGGGTGGTGGTCTTCTGGTTACCCATCCGACCCGGCATGCGCTTGCCCCTGAAGATGCGGGACGGGGTGGCGCACTGGCCGACGGCGCCCGGCTTGCGGTGGACCTTGTGAGCGCCGTGCGAGGCATTGTGGCCCTTGAAGCCATGGCGTTTCATGACGCCGGCGAAGCCCTTGCCCTTGCTGACCGCCGTCACGTCGACCCGACCTTGGTCGGCCAGCGACTCCACGGTGATCTCCTGGCCCACCTCGTAGCCGTCGACGTCGTCGAGGCGCAGCTCGACGAGCCGTTCCCCGGCATCGACGCCACCGGCGGCAAAATGGCCGGCCTCGGGACGGGTGAGCTTCGTCGCGTCCTTTCGGCCCACGGTCACCTGGAGCGCGGTGTACCCGTCACGCTCGGTGGTCTTGA
>Ga0206683_10001332_pt1 | contig 17209 bp, 18 predicted proteins | sample M280m12015metaG_FD_155483 | JGI IMG/M metagenome (GOLD analysis project Ga0206683, IMG submission 155483) | Ammonia-oxidizing marine archaeal communities from Monterey Bay, California, United States - M2 80m 12015 | ecosystem: Environmental > Aquatic > Marine > Intertidal zone | place: USA...
TATAGTGAGCAGTCACTTCACCTTCTATTGTCGCATTGGTAGCTAAAATAATTTCATTTACTTCCTCATTTTTGAGTAAATTTTCAAGCTCATCTAGACCGAGTTCATCTGCACCGATACCATCGATCGGTGAAAGATAACCACTAAGAACAAAGTATTTTCCAGAATACACACCACTCTGTTCGATGACATGGATGTCTGTAGGTGTTTCTACAACACATAATTGAGAACTATCACGAGTATTATTTGCACAAATACTACAAAGAGTTTTTTCAGATAGAGTCCGACACCTTTCACAGTTTTTGACATTTTCCATTGCTTCAGTAAGTGCTTTGGCAAGCTCCAATCCACCTTGTCTATCGCGTTCAAGCAGGTGGTAGATAAATCGTTGAGCGCTTTTAGAGCCAACACCTGGGAGTTTACTAAATGCTTTATTGAGTTTTTCAATCATAAAATAAACCTAGCGAATTATTAAAAGGGCAGATTAATTCCACCAGTAACATTTTTCAATTTTGCTTTAGAAATTTCACTAATTTGTAAAGAGGCATCATTAAGTGCAGTCATAATCAAATCTTCCAATATCTCCTTATCAGTTAGGAGTGACTCATCAATTTGAATGTTGGTGACACGATATTCCCCTGTCAAAGTAATTTTAACGGCACCAGCGCCAGACTCTCCTTTACAAGTAGTTAATTTAATTTCTTCCTGGACGATTTTCATATCTTCCTGCATTTTTTTGGCTTTTTGTATCATGCTTACCATGCCATCTTTAAACATTGGATGACTCCTTTGAAGATTTGATTGATTTAAGATCAACTTTAGTGTTGAAGGCTTCTTCTATTTCTTTGAGTCCTTCATCATCGAGAAATTGTTTTTCAGTTTGCTTTCTTTGTTCTTGTTCTTTAATGACCTCTTTTTGCGACAGTGTATTTCCATTGGTGTTTCCAGATTCAATTTCAAGTGTTATTTCCTTGAATTTGTTGAGTAAAGTTTTTTCGATCGATTCTTGAACATTCTTGGTAAGTAAGTTATTGAATTCTTCATTCAGAGTGAGCACAAGTTTATCGCTTTCATGGGAGCTAAAAAGAGTATTTTTTACAAGCATTTTAGCAGCGCCTTCAAAGGGTAAGTCATTGATAATTCTCTCCCAATCTTTCTGGTCGTTAATTTTGATTTGCTTTTGTAACTTAGTTTGATTTTCTTTATTGGTTTTTGTTTCGGACGATTCTTTAGTATTTATTGATGTAATTTTGGGTTTCGATTCTAGGTCTCTTTGTTTAACTTTAGGGGATTTAGTTTTCGGTTGAGTTGACGTTTTTAGAGTTTTTTTTTCACTATCAAATTCGGGATGAAATGCAATCATTCTTAGCAATGTCATCTCTAAGCCAATTTGTTCACTTGGTGAATAAGAAAGATCTTTTTGACCATTAATAGCGATTTGATAAAAAAGTTGTAAGTCGTGCGCTGAGATTTTACTAGCAAGATTTATTATTTCACTTGCAACTTGCTTATTATTAGTTAGCATCTGGGCGATGGAAATTTGATGAAAAAGTGATGTTATGTCTTGAAGGACGTTAGAGAGGTTTTCGCCTTTATGTGCTAGATCTCTGACAAACAATATAACCTCTTCAGCTTTTTTTTCAATAACCAGAGTTGCCAGTTTAATGACATCATCATGAAGCACTAAACCTAGCATTGCTTTTATGTCTTTGTCTTTGACGTTTCCATTTCCATATGATATTGACTGGTCAAGGAGGCTAAGAGCGTCGCGCATTGAACCATTTCCAAAATCTGCAATCTTAGATAATGCAGACTCTTCGAACTCCAGACCCTCTGAATCCATAATAAATTTAAGTTGCGAAAGGATTTCACTGTGAGAGAGCTTATTTAAATTAAATTGCAAGCAACGAGACAGGATTGTAACTGGTAGTTTCTTAGGGTCAGTGGTTGCTAACAAAAACTTGATATGACTTGGAGGCTCTTCAAGCGTCTTTAATAGTGCATTAAAGCTACTCTTAGATAGCATATGAACTTCGTCTATGAGATAGATTTTATAGAGATTCTTTGTTGGTAAATATTGAGCATTTTCAAGAATTTCTCGCATATGATCTACACCAGTATAAGATGCTGCGTCAAGTTCAATGAGATCGATCGACTGGCCTTGATCTATTTCTTGGCATGTCGCACATTTACCACACGGTTTTGAGCTAACCCCTTTTTCACAATTAACAGACTTTGCAAAAATACGTGCAATGGTAGTTTTCCCCACACCTCGAGTTCCTGTAAACAAAAATCCATGGTGAAGATTATTGTTATCGAGTGCATTAACAAGGGTTTTAATTGTATGCGTTTGACCGACCAACTCTTCAAATTTATGAGGTCTATATTTTCTGGCTAAAACTTGGTAATGTTCGCTCATCAAAGTTAGTGTTATCTCAGTGTGTAAGGTAGTGCCGAGAATAGAGTCCAACACATAAAAAAATTAATACCGTTGCTCCCTTCCGGGCCTGGCGGGGTTCATAACTATTCATTGTCGATATACCCTCGACACTACATTCGTATTTTACTTGATTTGATTATTCCAATTAATTTTTCTTGGTTATTGTAAGTGTTTTTATGTTTAATAAAGGATGCTTCATAATTCAAACCTTCATGCTTTTTATAGCTTGGTAACGGTCATAAATTAATGACCATATTTCACCAACTTTGCTATGATTAATAGGTCTATCATCAATGCAGGTTATCGGAACAACTTCGCGTGTAGAGCTGCTAATCCAAACCTCATCAGCATTCATTAAAGAGTCTTTATTAAATCTGACCTCTTTAACTTCAATATCGCAGTATTTAGCGCAATCTATGATTATTTCTCTGGTAATTCCTGGCAATATATATGCCCCCTTAGGGTGGGTATATATGCAATTATTTTTAACCAAAAATAAGTTAGAACTAGAGCATTCAGTAACGATACCATCGCGAATAAGAATAACCTCTTCAACGCCATGAGTTTTAGCCTCCTGAGCGAACATGATATTAGCAAGCAGTGAGGTAGCTTTGGTGTCACATTGACTCCATCGAATATCATTACGGGTAATGGCAGCAGAACCAATTAATAGGTCACCTTTAGTTGGATTTTTAAAGGGTGATGATTGTATATAAACAGTTGGCTTGAGTTTACCATGAGTATGCTTCCGATTATCATCACAGCCACGAGACACTTGTAAATAAATAGCCTGTTTGGAACTTTCTTGGTGATATGAAATTAATTTATTAATTATAGAGGTCCACTGTTTTTTATCATAAGGATTTACTATATTAATAGCATCAAGTCCTTCTTGAAGTCGCTTTAGATGAGATTCCAATCTTAGTATTAATCCATTGTAGACAGGAAAAACCTCATAAATCCCATCACCAAAAAGAAAGCCTCGGTCCATTACGGAAATAAAGGCATCATTTTTTAAGATAAATTTGCCGTTTAAATAAACCAATACTTTATCTAAAAAGTAACTTAATGGTGTCAATTATTCTTGCAAAGAATCCAGATTCAGAAGCATCTTCAAGAGCAATCAGAGGGAGTGTGGCGATACTTTCATTGCTAAAACTGATCACTAAATTCCCAATTTTTTCACCTTGATTAATAGGGGCTATTAAATCCTGTTCAAGAGTAATAGTTTGAGTGGTATATTTAAATTGGTTTCTTGGCAGGGTTAGATAAGTTGAATCTTCTACACCAACCTTGATGCTATTTTTTTTAGATTTATAGATAGGTACTTGATGAGAAATGTCGTCAATAGATTGAGTCTCAAAGAAGCGAAAACCGTAATCCAATAATTTTTCTGTTTCATTAAATCGAACTGCCGGACCTTTTGAGCCAAGCACTACAGAAATAAGTCTCATACCTACACGTTTTGCACTCGTTACAAGGCAATATCCAGCTTTCTGAGTGTAACCAGTCTTGAGTCCATCTACGGTGCTGTCTGACCATATAAGTTTATTTCGATTGGGTTGGGTAATATTGTTGTACGTAAATTCCTTCTCGCTATACCACTTATAAAATTCTGGAAAATCACGAATCATGGCTGAGGAAAGAATAGCCATATCTTTTGCGGTTGTATACTGATCTGCGTGTGGTAATCCAGAAGAATTCTCAAATCTAGAGTTTTTCATACCTAGTTGTTCTGCATAATCATTCATAAAGAGAACAAAAGTACCTTCGGAACCAGCCACATGTTCAGCAAGAGCCACAGAGGCGTCATTACCAGACTGAACTATCATTCCTCTCAATAGGTCCTTAAGCTTAATCATCTTACCAACCTCAATAAAGCTTCTTGAGCCTCCAGTTTTCCATGCTTTTTCACTGATTTTTACGTTGTCCTCCAGGGTAATGAATTCTTCCTTTATTCTTTGAAAAATAACATATGAGGTCATAATTTTTGTCAAACTAGCAGGGGCTCTTTTTTCGTCTTCATTGTTTGCAGCAAGAATAGCTCCAGAATTGTGGTCCATTACAATGTACGAGACTGCACCGATAGCAGGTGCATCAGGAATATAGAAGCGTGGCTCATCTGCATTAACATGAGAGATTAGTAAAACTATGACAAAAGATTTTAAGACTTTAATGAGGAGGTTTGATTTCATAGAATAGTGTTATTAGTTAGTTGATTAATCACCTTGGAAAACTGATATATTGCCATTAATATAGGGATTAGGATGATTATAACGAGTAATAACACAATATTTTTAGAAACTCAGAAAGAAGTTTGAAAAATTAACATTTTTTTATTAGAGAATTAATAAAGCTACTAAAGGTTTCAGTGAGGTTGTATGTAGGTTATTTTTTTTACTGCAAATAACGTGGACTTTTATGTTTATGAATTGACATAATAATGCCAAAACTAGCCATCAATGTCATCAAAGAAGAGCCACCATAGCTGATTAAGGGTAGGGGGACACCAACAACCGGTAAAAGTCCAGAAACCATTGCCATATTCACAAAAATATAGGTAAACAAAACAAATGTCAAGCTTGCACCTAATAATCTAGAAAAGTTATCTTCACAGCGAAGCGATAAATTGAAGCAACGATATATAATTAAGCTATAAATTAACAACAACAACATAAAACCAATAAAGCCCATTTCTTCAGCTAAGACTGAAAAAATAAAATCAGTAGATTGCTCAGGTACGAAGTCGAGTCTGGATTGAGAGCCATGTGTGATTCCCTTTCCTGTTAAACCACCAGAGCCAATTGCAATTTTTGATTGAAGGATATGATAACCCGAGCCGAGAGGGTCAGATTCTGGATTAAATAAAGTTAAGATTCGATTTTTTTGATAAGAAATCAGTAAGTAGTTCCAGGCAAAATATAGTAAGGATCCCATTATTCCAAAAATTAGTCCTAAGTTAAGCCAAGGATTGTTTACCAGTCGTATTCTAAATCCTGAAAAAAATAACACATAGATACCTGAAGCTCCAATCAATAAAGCCGTTCCTAAATCAGGCTGCTTAGCAATCAAGAGAACAACAATTGAGATGCCCACTAGAGAGATGATTACTGGGAGAGCTCTAGGTGGTAGTGTATTTTCACTCAATATTGAAGCTATCGCTATTGGAACTATAATCTTCATCATTTCTGACGGCTGAAATTTGATAAAGCCTAAGTTTAACCATCTTTGGGCGCCACCACCATAGCTACCAAAAAGTAACACTAAGACTAATAAAATAATCCCTAAAAGCATTAAGATTGGTGCCGACCTCATCCAAAAGAGTGGTGGTATCTGTGCAACAACCAGCATGACAGATGTAGCCAGTCCAAGATGAATCAGTTGTCGATTCAATAAATCAAGCGAACCTCCAGAACTACTATACAAAATCAATAACCCAAGTCCAGAAAGAAGGGTAATAAAAATCAATAAAGGTGTATCTATTTTAAAGAAGCGATAAAAGAGTTTAATTTTTTTGAAAAAGTAATCAATCATAGGATCAATAAGCCCACAGGTCTTAAATCTGAAAGTAATAAGTTAAAGCTACTGCATGCTGATACATTATTCATACATTCCACTCCTAATCCAAGTTCAGATAGAGACACTTGTTGCTTAGGGGAGAGAAATTTTGAATGTTTTCCTGTACCAATTATTAGTAAATCTAGTGATGCTTGACTCAATAAGGGGAATAGAGTTTCTTTACTAATCTCTTCAAGTGAAGATATTGAAATTTCTTCTACCTTTTTAGAGGAAATAAAGCAGGGTATTTTCAGTTGAGTATGTGAAAGTGAAATTGTAGATTCATCTACGGAAATAACAGTATTTTGATTAGAGCTTTGCTGAGTGAATTCCATTAAATGACTTAAGTATTTGCATGCTGGAAGTCAATTATAACAGTGTAAAATTAGTACTTCATTTGATTTATTTTCGGAGTTGAAAAACTTACTTATAATAAATATCATGAGTCTACCAAGTTGACGAAAACGTTATTATTGGAGTCTATAAATTAATTCTAAATAATCAAATAAATGAAATCAAGATTTGCCCCTTCACCTACAGGCTATTTGCATATTGGTGGTGCCAGAACCGCACTTTTTGCATGGCTTTGGGCTAAAAAACACAACAGTAAGTTTGTTCTTCGTATTGAAGATACTGACAAAGAGCGCTCAACTAAGGATTCAGTAGATGCTATTTTAGAGGGAATTGAATGGCTAGGTTTGGATTATGACGAAGGACCTATTTATCAAAGTGAGAGAGATAAACGTTATAAAGAAGTCATTTCTCAGTTGCTCAATGAGGGTAAGGCATATTACTGTGAGTGTACAAAAGAGCGCTTAGAGAGAATGCGTGAAGCTCTAATAGCAAGCGGTGAAAAACCTAAATATGATGGTTGTTGTCGCGATAAGAAGCTTAAAAGTGGAGTTGTTCGTTTTCTTAATCCTAAAACAGGCAATGTAACCTTTAATGACTATGTTAAAGGGGAAATAGAAATTTCTAACTCCGAGTTGGATGATTTAATTGTTGCAAGATCAGATGGTTCTCCAACATATAACATGACTGTTGTTGTTGATGATCATGATATGGAAATTGAATGTGTTATTAGAGGTGATGATCATGTAAACAACACTCCAAAGCAAATTAATCTTTATGAGGCCTTAGACTGGAACATACCAAGATTTGCTCATGTGCCTTTGATTTTGGATTCTGACGGTTTACGTCTTTCAAAAAGACATGGAGCAATTAATCTAATGTCGTATAGGGATGAAGGCTTTTTACCGAAGGCTTTATTAAACTACATTGTTCGTTTAGGCTGGTCTAATGGTGATCAAGAGATTTTTTCAGTTGATGAGATGATTAATTTGTTTGAACTTAAAAACATAAATAAATCACCAGCAAGTTTCAATCATGAAAAACTAGAGTGGATTAATCAGTCATATATAAAGACTACTGAGATTAACGAACTTGTATCAGAATTAGGATGGCACCTTAATAGACTCTCTATTGATTTAAGTGATGGTCCAGATATAAAAGAGGTTGTTGAGGTTCTCAGAGATCGTTCAAAATCTTTAGTTGATATGGTTCAGAATTGTGCGATGTTTTATCATGATTTTGAAGACTTTGACTCAGATTTAGCTAAAAAGTTTTTTCATTTGGAATCCAGGCTAGTACTAGATGATTTATTGATCAATTTAAATACTCTAGAACAATGGACCGCTAAATATATTCATGAAGTTATTCAGGACATATGTGAGAGTCGTAATATAGGTTTTGGTAAAGTAGGTCAACCATTTAGGCTAGCTATCAGTGGAGATGGTAAAGCTGGAAGTATTGACAAAAGCGCTCAATTGGTTGGCAAGAAGAGGGTATTGTTAAGACTCAAAATGGCGATTGATTGGATTGATAGTCTTTTGATATAAAATTTATTTTGATTTCTATAATTAACTAACAAAGCGACAATCTTTGTGTTATAAATTTTTTTTGAAATTTTACAATCTTTGTAAAAAAAAAGATTTGTTGACTATAAGTGATATAATATAGCCAAGAATTTTTCTAATTCTATTTTAACTTTCCTTTTATTTGAGTACATGAACGACAAAATTAAAGTGGTCAGCGACGCTTCTTTTGATGCTGATGTAATTAGTTCTACACAACCTGTTTTAGTTGACTTTTGGGCCGAATGGTGTGGGCCATGTAAGGTTCTTTCACCAGTTTTAGATGAAATAGCAAATGAATACGAAGGTCGCATAACCATAGCAAAGGTTAACGTTGATGAAAACATACAAATACCACCAAAATATGGAATTAGAGGTATCCCAACAATGTTGTTATTTAAGGATGGAACAGTTCAAGCAACAAAGGTTGGAGCTCTGTCTAAGGCTAACTTAAACGCATTTTTGGATTCTAATATTTAACTTAACTCTTAATAACTCATAAACATAAAAACATCTTTTTACTAAAGCCTCTTAAAACTAACTGTAAGTTCAACCCTGGGTTGACTTAGTTGTTTATTTAACATCTTGTTAATCTAACCATCAAACAATATTTTAATATGAAACTATCAGACCTCAAAATTAAGACTCCAGCCGAACTTTTAGATTTAGCTCAATCTCTAGGCATCGAAAATATTTCAAGAGCTAAAAAACAAACACTCATATTTGCAATCTTAAAATACAAAGCTGACAATGATGAAGAGGTTTTAGGTGATGGAGTGTTAGATATTTTGCAAGAGGGCTATGGTTTTCTTCGATCATCAAATGACTCTTATGTCTCAGGTCCAGATGATATCTATGTGTCACCAAATCAAATAAGGCGTTTTAATTTGTCAACTGGAGATGTGGTTACTGGAAAAATACGTGCGCCTAAGAAAGGTGAAAAATATTTTGCGTTGGTTAAAGTATCAGAGGTTAACGAGGACAAACCCGAAAATATAAGAAATCGAATTCCGTTTGCTTCTTTAACGCCACTTCACCCAAATGAAAGACTTAATTTAGAGCTAGGTAATGGTGGCACAGAAGATATAACTGCTAGAGTGATTGATTTGGTAGCTCCTTTTGGTAAAGGCCAAAGAGGCTTAATAGTATCCCCTCCAAAAGCTGGAAAGACAATGATTATGCAAAACATTGCGTCATCAATCTCAGTCAACCATCCAGACTGTGAGTTAATCGTACTTCTCATAGATGAACGCCCTGAAGAGGTAACTGAGATGGAACGTACGGTTAGAGGCGAAGTGATCTCTTCCACCTTCGATGAACCGGCTAAACGACATGTACAAGTTGCTGAAATAGTCATAGCGAAAGCTAAAAGACGTGCCGAACAAGGTAATAATGTTATTATTCTACTTGACTCTATCACTCGTCTTGCAAGAGCCTATAATACGGTTGCTCCTTCTTCTGGCAAGGTACTAACTGGTGGTGTGGATGCTAACGCTTTACAAAGACCAAAGAGATTTTTTGGTGCGGCAAGAAACATTGAAAATGGTGGAAGTGTTACTATTATAGCTACCGCATTGGTTGATACCGGCTCTAAGATGGATGAGGTTATTTACCAAGAGTTTAAAGGTACAGGAAACATGGAGCTCCACCTTGAGAGAAGACTTTCTGAAAAACGTATATTCCCAGCTATCAATATTAATGCCTCTGGTACTCGTCGAGAAGAACTTATTACAGAAGAACAAGAACTTCAAAAAATGTGGATTCTGCGTAAGATTCTCCATCCTATGGATACTGTTGAGGCAGCAGAATTTCTAATTGAAAGGCTTCGTTTTACAAAAACTAACGATGAATTTTTCGACTCCATGAAACAAAAGAAATAAGATCTGTTAGTATGTCTGAAGCGGGTTGATTATGCAAAAGAAGCTTCTCAGTATTTTCAAGTATCAAAATAGCCGAATTGCCAAATATATAAGGCGCAATTTACTTACTCTATTTTCAGCAATAATTTTTATTATTGGATTGATTTTGTTTGGCAATCAATTTGTTTTGATAGCCCAAGATAGCGTTGAACAAGGTATTCCCTTAAAAGAGCTAATGCCTTTGGTGACCTTTAATATGATCAGAGATGTGTCATTAATTCTGTCACTTTCACTTTTCCTAGCTATTATTTTAACTATATCTCAGTTGTACAAAAATTCTGAAGCTGTTGTGATGAATTCACTGGGTTTGAGTGATAAAAATTTTATTGCTTTTATTCAGCCTATAGTTCTTTTATCTTTTGTAATTATTTTTTTCCTAACAATCTATGCAGTTCCATGGGCAAAGCAACAAAAAAATATTATGGAAGAAGAAACCAAGAGCGCCTCAGAATTTTCCTTTATTACTGAAGGTGAATTTGAAATATTTAAACAAGGTGATGTTGTCTTTTATGCCTCTAAATCGAAATCTCTAGATACTATTGGAGAACAAAATATGGAAGAAATATTTATCTATGTTTTTGATAACGATAACCCAGTTATTGTTTTGGCTTCAGAAGCAACAAAATATATTGATTCTGAGAGTGAAAGTATATATCTGCGCTTAAAAGATGGTAAACGATACATGGGAGTTCCTAGTAATGAAAATATAAATATTATGGATTTTGATTTATATGATTTAGAGATTGTTTCAGGTGAATTGCAAAAGTCGGTAGCTATTTATACAAATATTGAAGGTAAAAACACCCTTGACTTAATTAAAGAAGGAGGTCGCTATGCTAATGCCGAGTTGCAATGGCGGCTATCTCAACCAATCACTGTTTTGATACTTTCGGTAATTGGTGTTTTTCTTGGAAAAGTCTCACCTAGAGGAGGTAAAGGGGTTAATCTCTTGATTGGTGTTGTTGTATTTATGCTTTACTATAATGGATTGTTGGTAGCTAAAAGCTCCATAGAGCTTGGACAAATGAACTCCATAATAGGCCTTTGGGGGGTGCATTTTTTAATGATAATATTGTTTTTATTGCTTTATCAGTTGAGAAAACGGAAAATATCTAACTATCTTGATAAAATATCCATTTTTAATAAAAAAGAGAAAATTCATGCCTAGTTCTCCGAGCAAGATTTTAGAGGTATTTGATAACCCAAACATTGAGAGGGATTTTGTTATTCGAATTGATATCCCTGAATTTACTTGTCTATGCCCAAAAACAGGTCAACCAGACTTTGCAACTCTTCACTTAGAATATATTGCTGATAAATGTTGTGTTGAGCTTAAAGCCCTTAAAAACTATATCTGGTCTTTTCGTAATGAAGGCGCATTTCACGAAGCTGTCACCAATCAAATTTTGGATGATCTCGTGGCTGCTCTTGACCCTCGTTTTATACGCTTGAAGGCGATATTTAGTGTCAGAGGTGGTATATATACCACTGTAGAATCTGAACACAGACAAAAAAAATGGTTACCAAGAGATGTAGTGAGTTTATGAAACCTATACGTCAAACCATTCACTTTGACAAAAAATTAATAGATAAAGATGCACAAAAGGTTGTTAAGACTTTAAATAAAGCTGGCTATGAGACTTATCTAGTAGGTGGTTGTATTCGAGATTTATTACTGGGTCACAAACCTAAAGACTTTGACATCGCTACTAGTGCCACTCCCGAACAGGTTCATAAAACTTTTAAACGCTCTAGACTTATTGGAAGGCGTTTCAGATTAGTTCACATTATGTTTCCATCTAGAAAATATATTGAAGTTGCGACTTTCCGTTCTGGAAAAGTAAAGACTACTAGTAATGGTGTTATTGTTAGAGATAATCTATATGGTACTCTCAAAGAGGATGCTTTTCGTCGAGATTTTAGTGTCAATGGGCTTTATTATGATATTCAAAAATCTCAAGTTATTGATTATGTTGAAGGTCTTGAGGCTCTCAAAAATTCTGAAATTAGGATGATCGGAAAACCAGTGGAACGTTTTAAGGAAGACCCTGTAAGGATGATCAGAGCGATAAGATTCAAGGTTAAATTAGGGGCAACAATAGACCCCAAAATCTCAAAATCTATCTCTAATCAAGCCTATTTATTAGCTAATATACCAGCAGCTAGACTTTATGATGAATGCATTAAGTTGTTTCATAGCGAGAATGCTTATGAGGTTTTTGAGCAACTTAAAAAATACGGGCTATTGAATTACCTTTTTCCACAAACAAAAGAAACTTTATTTATAAAGATAACTCTATTGAATACTTCAAACCGTATCAAGATTGGCAAGCCTGTAACGCCAGCATTTTTGTTTGCTGTTTTTTTATGGGGCGCACAAAATAAACGTTTTAATGAGCTCAATAAAAAGAAAAAATCTCGAATTTTAACTATGACACAAGCTTCTGAAGATGTTATCAGTGAACAAACTAAAAAGGTTTTAATGCCTAGATGGCTTTCTGATCGCGTTAAGGATATCTGGTTAATGCAATACCAGCTAGAGAATTATGGTCTAAAAAAAGCCCAAGAATTAATTGGACATCCAAGATTTCGAATGGCCTATGATTTTTTAGTTTTACGTTCAGAAAGTATTAATCCTGAATTATCAAAGAGGGCTAGGTATTGGACGCAACTTCAACAGGAAAAACAGTACTAATTACTGGTTGCTCTAATGGGATTGGATTTTGTCTTACTAATCTAGTTCTACCCTCAATGAAAGAAAGAAATATAGGTCGAGTAGTTTATATTAGCTCCAGAGTAAGTTTTACGCTGTGTCTTGCATTTTCTGGAATCCAAAGCACCAAAGAATCATTATCGAGTAACCTTTCCTACAAAATTATTTGGAATTATGTGTAGAATATTACTTAATTCTTGGATGGATAATATTCTAAGCAGGGCGGACGATGGAGATAAAGACTGATGAGCAATAAATTTGATTTTAATAAAGGTTTAACTGAGCTTGAAGTGATAATTAATAAAATGGAATCTGGTGACTTGAGTTTAGAAGATTCACTCAAGTACTTTGAAAAAGGTGTTAAGCTTCATCGAAAATGTCACAGTGCGCTCACAAAAGCTGAACAACGTGTCAATATACTAAGTGAAAAAGATAACTACAGCGAAGAAAAACCCTTTGAAGATCATTAATATTTATAGAAAACGAGTTAATGCTCGACTACAAAATTACCTAAGTTCAATTGATTCTAAAGGTCATTTTCAAAGCGAACTGAAAAATGTAATAAGTTATAGTGTTTTGGCTGGTGGCAAACGTTTCAGGCCGATATTAACCTACACGACTGCAAGTTTGTATGACATTGATCTTATTAAAGTCGATGCCTGTGCATGTGCTATTGAACTAATTCATATCTATTCATTAATCCATGATGATTTACCAGTGATGGATGATGACGATATGAGGCATAATCAGCCTTCATCTCATAAAACTTTTGGTGAAGCTCAAGCTATTCTTGCGGGGGATGGTATACAAGCTTTGGCTTTTGAGGTTCTGTCAAGAGATGAATCAATTCAACCTGCTATTCGAATTGAATTATTACAACTATTAGCAAACTCAGCATATGAAATGGCTGATGGGCAATCAATTGATCTTTCTGTTGTTTCTAAACAAGTTGATATTGAATTTTTAAATAATATGCATAAAAAGAAAACTGGTTCACTTATAAGTTGCGCAGTTAAATTTGGTGCGCTTATTAATAATATTAATCCAAAAGATAGTGATATTTTGAATCTGTATTCAAATAATATTGGGCTGGCTTATCAGATTCAAGATGATGTGCTTGATATAACTAGTGCTGAGAAAGTTTTGGGAAAACGTCAAAATTCTGATTTAGTCAAGGATAAACCAACCTACCCAGCTATATTAGGTTTAGATGAGTCCATCAAGGTCTATCAGGATCTTTATAATAGAGCTATAGATGAGATATCTAGTCTAAGTGTAAATGAGAAACCTTTAAGAAAATTGACAGAAAAATTGATGAAACGAGATTTCTAGAGAATTAATACTCTACAAGAAGACTACCCCAGCTAAATCCACCACCGATGCCTTCAAATAGAAGGTTATCACCTTTTTTAATACGACCATCACGAACTGCAACATCGAGAGCTAAAGGAATTGAAGCAGCAGAAGTGTTTCCATGCTTTTCTATAGTCAGTACCACTTTACTCATTGGTAGCTTGATTCTTTTTGCAACAGCACTAATAATACGAATGTTGGCTTGATGTGGAACCATCCATGTGAGATCATCTGAAGTCATATTGCAATCTTTGAGTGTTTCTTCCGCAAGTTCTGAGAGTCGATTGACGGCTATTTTATAAACTTCATTGCCAGCCATTTCAATAGTACCAGTTTCGTTAATATAATTGTTATTGACATGTAGTGAAGACAGATATCTCCCATCACTTAAGATTTTTGAATACATAATTCCAGTGGTGTTATCACTCGACAAAACTACAGCACCAGCACCATCACCAAAAAGAATTGCAGTAGAACGGTCACTCCAGTCAATAATTCTAGAATAAGTTTCACTACCTACGACTAAAACATTATTAGCAGCGCCATTTTCTATATATTGCTGTGCAGTTGTTAAGGCAAAAACAAAGCCAGCACAAACTGCTTGGAGATCAAATGCTGGACAAGTTGCTCCAATTTGATTTTGAAGCATCGTTGCAGTTGCAGGAAAAATTTTATCTGGCGTAGTGGTTGCAAGAATAATTAAATCAATTTCTGAAGCGCTCATTTCAGCCATTTCTAGTGCTCTTTTGCTTGCTTCTAGGGCTAGATCACAAGTACTTTCCCCATTAACAACTCTTCTTTCCTTAATGCCTGTCCTACTTGTTATCCACTCGTCTGTGGTGTCAAGTGTCTTTTCTAGCTCAGAATTGGTGATTATTCTAGGAGGTAGATAGCTGCCAGTGCCAACAATTCTTGCAAATTTTTTCATGTAATAATTATTATTTATGTTCTTCTAATTCGCGTGTCAGCTGCGCTGAAATTTTATCCGTGATTTTAGCATGGGCTTCTAAGTATGCTTCTTTAATTGCTTGAAAATATGAATCAACGTCAGCATTTCCATGGCTTTTTACAACAACTCCTTTAAGACCAAGAAGGCTTGCGCCATTGTATTGACCTGGATCAACTTTGGACTTGAAATTATTCATTACTGGCTTTGCAATAATAGCTACCAGTTTAGTTAAGAGGTTTTTGTTAAATGATTCTTTGATAAGGTGCGAAAACATGTTAGCTACACCTTCGCTTGCCTTTAGAGCAATATTACCTTCGAACCCATCACAAACTACTACATCAACCACACCTTTAAATATGTCATCACCCTCAACAAATCCTGAATAATTGAGCGAAGAGTCTTTGAGAAGTTCTGCAGTATCCTGTATTTTGTCATGACCTTTCATTTCCTCAACACCAACATTTAATAGGCCAATTGTAGGATTTGAAATGTTTTCAGTGTTCTGTATTACAATAGACCCCATGATTGCAAATTGTAATAGGGTCTCAGGCTTTGAGTCAACGTTTGCACCCAAGTCAAGGACATGAATATGTCCATTCAGAGTTGGAATGCTTCCCATAATAGCTGGTCTATCAACACCTTCGATTGTTTTTAGAATAAATCGAGCTATTGCCATCAAAGCTCCAGTATTACCAGCACTAACGCAGGCATCTACAGTTCCATTTTCAATAAGTTTAATTGCTACTCTCATTGATGAGTCTTTTTTATGTCTTAGTGCAGTAGAAGGGGAGTCATTCATATTGATGACTTCAGATGCATGAGTAATGGAAATTCGATCTAAGAAAATTTTATAATTTGATTGCTTATTTAGCTCTTTCTGAATACCTTTTGCATCACCAACAAAGTGGAGATGAAGGTCTTTATAGATACTTAAAGCATTGATTCCAGATTTCACGGTAACAGGAAATCCGAAGTCACCCCCAGAGGCATCAATTGATACCTTAATTGTCATAAAATTATTTAGGTTTCTACTTCTTCGATGTCTTCGAGAGTAGATTTAATAACCTGTTTGCCGCGATAGTAGCCATCTGCAGTAATGTGATGTCTCAAATGAGTTTCACCTGTCTCTTGGTCTTCAGATAATGCAGGATTTTTCAATGCATTATGTGACCTACGCATACCTCTTTTTGAAGGTGTTTTTCTACTTTTTTGTACCGCCATTTTTTACTCCTTGCCGTCATCGGCTATTTTCATTTTTTTTAGTTTAGCAAAAGGATTTTCAGATTTTCCTTCAACTATTTCTTGCTCATTAATCTCTTTTATGCAGTCATAATCGTGCTTTGGAACCATAGGTATTGACAACAAGATTTCATCAGAAATTAAATCATGTGTCGCCAACTCCTCATCTTCAATCACATATATCTCATAATGTGAGTCTAGTTCTTTAGATTCTTGATTAGGTCTTACAAATGCTAAATTAAAATTAACCTCCAATGCTATAGATAAATCATCTAGGCATCTTTGGCACGCTAATACAATATCTAATTGAATTATCCCATCAACACAAGGCGTTTTATTATTTTTTAAATAAAACGACAAGTCCACTCTGACATTGTCATTTTTGTTGCTAGCAATCTCACTCATTTTAGGAAAATCAGAAATCTGATAAATCCCTGACAAGCTGATTTCTTTTTTAGCAAAGTTAAATAGTTTTAGTTGGCCTGGAAGACTCTTATTTAATTCCATTTTCTATTTTCTAAAGCATGAAGATTTTACCAGAAACTCCTTTAATTATTAACTACTTTGTCTCTGTCTTCTGCTTTCAAATAACGCAATTCCGGTTGCAACGGAAACGTTAAGGCTTTCAATATTACCAATCATTGGTATTGTCGCCAGCTGATCACAGGTTTTCTTTATTAGTTGCCTTAGTCCTTTACCCTCAGTGCCCATTACAATGACTGTTGGATCAATAAAATTGATGTCATATATAGAAGTATTAACATCTCCATCAAGACCTATCACCCATAGTTCTTGAGCTTGTAGAAATCTAATAGTCCTTACCAAGTTTGTCACTTGAAATATTTTTAGTTGATTGATTGCACCAGCTGATGTTTTATGAACAACAGCGTTTATAGGTGCAGAACCATCTTTATTAATCACAACACAGTCGACGCCTGCGGCGTTGGCACTTCTAAGGCAAGCCCCGAGGTTTCTTGGGTCTTGAATTGAGTCTAACATCAATATAAGAGGGATGCTTGAAAGATTAGCAACAAAGCCAATAAGTGCTTCATGTCCTGGTAGTGGAGGCAAAATAACTTCTGCAACAATACCTTGGTGAGGTTCGCCCTTAGTGAGTCGGTCAAG
>Ga0206683_10001336_pt1 | contig 17165 bp, 14 predicted proteins | sample M280m12015metaG_FD_155483 | JGI IMG/M metagenome (GOLD analysis project Ga0206683, IMG submission 155483) | Ammonia-oxidizing marine archaeal communities from Monterey Bay, California, United States - M2 80m 12015 | ecosystem: Environmental > Aquatic > Marine > Intertidal zone | place: USA...
ACGGTTCGTACGCCGTTCCAGAAATTCCTTTGGGCTGGTTGTAGAGCTTGAGGCGAACGATGTAAGCCACAGCACCGAGGAGAAAAACAGGCGACAGCGGCAGTAAGACTACAAGGAAGAACAGAAGTCTAACGTTACTCAGCACGTACGCCTGCCTTAGTTTCATCTGCGTTGATCTGTAGCTTCATTCGATTCGACCCGTAACGACGTTAGAAAACTCTAATAATGAGTATAGGCACCATTAACGCCCTTTTTAGTGAAATCAGCAAATAAGACTTGATCCCTACAGACCATTTTCTACAGCAAAATTGGAGGTTAGGCCGGAGGCTACAATGTTTTTGATGAAGTTTTGGTCAAAATTGGGCTGATGTTCACTTGAGATAGAAGCTAGGCCAAGCGTGTTTCTCCGATCTTATCAGCTTCTGATTACTCGCCGGGAAAAAGCAATCCCTGTGGGGGTGCTCGACACTTTGGCAGATGATTAAAGGGTCTGTGAGGCATAGCACCCAGATGGTCTAGAATCTTGTTGATTACGTCAGGGTCCTCAATGCAGGCGATAATTTTTACATCCCCACCACATCGGCTACAGACGGGCAAACGTAAAGACGGCGACGATAGCAACCCCAACAGAGAGCAGTGCGCCGTTATAAACAAACTTACTCGAGAAAAATCGTGTTGTTCTCGCCTTTGAAAAAAGATTAACGCTCATTTGAAGCATTTCATCGCGTTTTTCCCGATGATGAGCTTACGCCTCTAATCACACTCATCATCTTTTTGAAACTGAATTCAAACGCTGGCTGAAGGAAACCAGCCCAGACAACCGCGGGATCATCGAGATGTAAATCCAGAGATCTGGATCTGCCAGCCAGTGACTTGATCCAACCGTAAAGCGTTAGCTCCTTGTCCAGCCAGGCCCTTGCTACGGCCTGCAGCTCAAAACGCCAAACGACGCTTTTTGCGCGGGAATACTTAACCTCATTGGCCTCTGGTAATGGCATATCCGTGCAATCACAGTACATCGTATGTTGCATTTCTATACCGCAAGATTCCGCAAGTGCAGCATGCAATGAGGGACGGCCGACATTAGCCTCTATGAAATAGTAATCATCAGTGCCTTCGCGCCGCTTGTACTCAATCTCACAAAATCCATGAAAGTCGGTAGAATCAAGCAACTTGCGAGAAATCTGATTAAGTTTCGGAACATCGACTTGCACCGAGGAGGCACCCACACCGGTTCTTCGTGGCCATTGACGCAACTTTTGACCCACAAGCTCTGCCAGACACTGGCGATCTCTACCGATATAGCTATGATAGAAAAACATGTTGCTATCGTCTCCCTCGATCCATTCCTGCACAATGATACTTGGTGCCAAACCGACACATTTTTGAAGCACATTCTCAAGTTCAGCTCTTGTGTCAATCCTGAACGCTTTTTCGCGTATTGTTGTCCACCAAGCATCGGTTCTAACGGAGGGCTTCACGATGAGCGGCAAGGTGCACGCGTCAATCAGCGGCTGAATCTCTTCTACCGCGCTGACGGTCCAGGTCTGCGGGAGACTAATACCCACTTTTTTTACAAGCTTGCTTACCTGCGCTTTATCCCCAAGCATTTCGAGCGTGTCTTCATTGGCAATCGCCATGCGATAAGTTTGCTCGAGTCTCACACGGTTTTTGCTGGCGACAAACGCCAAAGCATCGGTAGTCGGGCAAAATACAGCGCCGCCAGGCAATGAGTGCGATAGTTCATCCAGCGCCTGAAGCAGACCTTTGTCACCGCTGGGAACCGCGACGATGCGCTGCACGAATCGCGTTTTACACCGATAGTTCTTTACGTCGACGGCAAGCGCGATAACAGGTATCCCGTGCTTGCTTAATATACGACTTAATTCCAGTCCAACGTTGTTATCTAACCAAGCCACTACTGCCGGAATAACCTCTTTAGACGAACTTTTCTTGTAGAGGTCCTTCTCCATGGTTGAAGTACTTGTATTCATGCCGCACTAACGCCCGCAATAACAACATGCTCAATAAAACAGCAATTCTTATGCCAAGTGCCTTAATAGCAATAACATCAGACAGCAATGTCATATCAGTACCACTTGATTTTGCATAAATCACAACAAATGGGACGCGGTTCTTGACCTTGTTCGCTCGAGCCAGTGAGGGTATTCGCATTCTTGGCGAAGTAAAAAAGGAATATGCAGACTTGCTGCGCAAAGCAGACCATATTTTCATCGAAGAGCTAAGAGCTGCAGACCTTTATGAGTCTGTTAGTCAGGCCTTTACTGTGTTCCTGCCTATCAAGTCTGTGGGAGTCGTCGGTGATGCCAGACGTTACGAGTATGTGGTGGCGTTACGAGCAGTCGAAACTATCGACTTTATGACTGCCCGCTGGGCGCACCTGCCTTATGATTTCTTAGGTCATGTCTCTACTCGTATTATCAATGAAATATCTGGTATATCTCGTGTGACATATGATATTTCGAGTAAACCTCCTGCCACGATTGAGTGGGAGTAATAGGGTGAGGCTAACCGATTGATTTACACAGGTTTACGAGTTGCAAAGCAGTTACAAAGAGCTCCATTTTTGGGGCTTTTTTACAAGCGAAGTTACAAACGATAGCGATTATTGCGCATCATAAGGTCGCGAACGATTTAAGCTGGTTGTAAATTTTTCCACCATGGGTCCAATTGTTCCTTTTCGAATATTTAGGTCAGGTAGAAACTGATTGGTAGCAGCCAAGCATGGCAATTGATTTTTTATGCCATATTCCTTGTTCGGCTGTTTTTTCTTGAATATCGATTTTTTTCGGAATGAGGTGAAAAGGCGCTGCTGCAAAGCGTCTGATGGTGGATGCTACATCGTTTGCGAGTTGTTCCGGTGTTTCAACCGGCAGTGTAAAACCGTAAGACTCGGTGATGGCATGGCCCGGGCCGCCGCGGTTCGTTGTGATGACAGGCAAGCCCCACGTCAGTGCCTCAGAAATCACACGACCACTGGGTTCTCTAAAACTGGGAAAAACAAATAGGTCGCTCCGGTCATAGAGTGCTTCAACCTCAGGGCGAGATACGTGACCGTGGAAAGTGATCCGGTCTGCTACGCCAAGTTCTGCTGCTTCTTGTTGACAAATCTCGATTTCTTCCCCTTCACCCGCGCTGTCGAGGGTGACGCCGGGCAAATCTCTCAGTAAGGCCATGGCTCGGACGACATCGCGAAGGCCTTTGGTTCTTACACCACGCCCTACGTGTAGTAGTTTGATGTTTCCATGCGCCAGTGACCGCTGCGCTTTCACTGGAGCAAGCTGATCAATACCAAGTTCGCTATGTAAGTAATATTTTTCGACGTTTGCAAGAGATAAAAGATCGCCAACATATGGTGCCGCGCCAATGACTGCCGCTGCTTGTTGAAAGCTTTTCTTGAGCAACGGGTCTCGGGATAATCGAAAGCGATCTAGCATTCTCAGTCGCACAAACCATGGCGCACTTCGACACTCTGATTTAAATGCATCAGGTGTCGATAGGCTGCCGCCCATGGGACCTAAAATGTATGGAATACCGGTACCTAGGAACGGGGTAGGATAGCGCAACGCAGCAGGGGTGACCTGATGACCAATATCAAAATGTCTGCCTTGTGCCTGTTGTTTTTTAATCCATTGTCTTGTCTTGAAAAAGAAGTAGGGATAGCCAGGCTTTAACATGGCGTTAAGTCTCTCGTTCCCGCATGACGGCTCAGCAAACGTTATGGTTTCTACATCGGGAAGCTGTTTGTTGACTGGGACTCTGTCTTGGCGCTGGAAAGTAATCAACGTGACGTTGGCCATCTTTGCCATTGCTTCAACCCACTTGAATGCTCGCCATGCTTCACCAACATCGGTGCCGTCACAGTTTGTCGCAATCATCAGCACATTGAGGTGTTTCTTACTCCTGTCGGCTATGAGCGCTTCGAGTGGTTGGGATTGCAAGGGTTAGCTCCTTCTTTTTGAAGTTCTTAGAGCAATTTCCTTGCCAGTTTTAGTTGCCTAATTTCGGAGACTAAGAATAAACCCTCCAGCAATACTCCTGCCACATTGCTATGGCAATTGCCTTTGCTATTTACGACTCAATCGGGTGTCTTGTTGCAAATTCGAAAACTATCTCAGCGGTCACGGCCAATCTTCCACGACACCGCGAATGTGATTGTTCCAGGTGAATTTCGAAGAAGACAACTTCGCGTTGGCGGCGAGTCGTTGCATCTCTTGTCGATCTTTGGCGAGAGAAGTCAGCAACTTTGCCATGTGAGTTGTATCCATAGGGTTCACGAGATACCCGTCTTCCCCGGAAGCGATTAATTCAACAGGTCCTGCATTGTCTCCCGCGAGCACAATACAACCAGAGGCCATAGCATCAACAATCGAAAGACCAAATCCCTCAACATCGCCTTGAGCTCGTCTATCGAGCTGAGGATGAAGGTAAACATGTGTGCGCGTATAAAGCGTCCATAGCGTCTGATCGTCCACATACGGCAAAAACCTGAACTCTAACCCTTCAGTGGATGCTGCCTGCTGCTGTAGCGCCTCATGCCTGACACCATCCCCTATCAGAGTATAAATCAGCGGAACACCGGATGAGGCCGCGATGCCAGCTGCTTCAACCGCGGCTTTAACGTTTTTTCTCGTGTTTTGTCGGCAAACGGTCAATATGTTCAACGTACCGTCATAGGCTGGTATGCCCGTTGTTTTAGGCGCGGTGACGCCTAGGTGAGCGACTTTTACTTGGCTCGGTGGAATAGTAGTGAACCGTTCTAACAAAAGCTCACGGGTAAAAGACGAGACCGCAATGATTCGGGCGCACTTTCGGAGCACGAATCCGACAAAAAACCTGCTCACGAGATCGTCACGCAGCAGTTCATTACCGTGAACAGTTAAGCGAATATCACCAAGACGCAGCGGAAGCAATGGAAGTAGCGGTAAAGCCATCCGCCAGGTAGTGGCGTGCACAATATCCCAACGTTTTCGGCGGATCACAGTTTCGTAAAGCAATCTGAAAAATATGGTGACGCCAATCAGAAGCTGCGACCGTCTCCCCACGATGATTTGAGATGCCGTAAGTTCATCTGCTGGTGCATTGGTAGAGATCAGGGTGACGTTGAAACCGGCTCTTCCATATTCCTTGGCAACCTGTTCAGCATACCGTGCAATGCCGCCGGGCGCGGGGCTGATTTCTTTTGCAAGCAACAATACCTTTTGCACTATGCAACCCACCTAGCGACGAATTCGCACTTAGCAACGCTTACAAGCGAATTTGCGATAGATTTTGCTGGCATGGAACTTGCGACAGTGGTGGCAAACCAACAAAGGATCACTCTTGTCATGACAACTTCACGCCTTGCTGTATTTGCAGCGGCTCTGACTCTTTCAATTACCGCATGGGCTTTAAGCACTTCTGATTTTCTCTTTGTTGCTGGCTCTGATCAGAGCAATTATACAGAAGATGGGAAGCCGCTGGCGATAAGCAATATCAATGGCACCTTACCAGGTAACATCCTCCAAAGCGTTTACTCAATGCTGCCTGAATCAACACAGGTCAATCCGGATTTTATCTCTACTTCGAGCTTGACAAACATAATCATCGACGATGAGTTAGACGGCGCAGAATATGCCGAAGTATCTGTCACTTTTCTAAACGAAGGGGCGGGCTATAGAAATTCTCTTGGATACTTTGTCTATGACACGACAAACCCACCTACGACAAAAGAAGAACTCGAGCACCTGATTGTTTTCCCCAATGCTTCTAAGGGGCGCCAAGGCAGCATGACCCAAGGCGACACGATCGAACTTAATATCCAAGCAACCGCAGGGCAGGGCATTGGTTTTTTCGTCGTACCTAACGGTTATGGGGGGGAGTTTAACGAAATCGGTTCGCTTGGCCGTTGGAACACACCTTTTTATACGCTAACCGATTTGAATCCAGAATCGACTGAGATCAATCGAAGACACTCTATCGCTTTTGTCGACCCCATCAACGAATTCTTGGTGATAGGTTTTGAAGACCTTTACCGCCCCCTCGGTGACAATGATTTCAATGATCTCATTTTTACGGTAAATGTAACGCCGTTTGTTGCAATTGACGGTGTGAACCCAGATGGCAGTGTGGACAGCGGTTATGAAATTCTTGTGCAAGATGATCAACCAAATATTACGACGACGAGCGTTTACCCTGCTGCTTGCAGCTGGGCGACCATCGCCTTTGAAGACAAGTGGCCAGAGCTGGGAGACTACGATTTTAATGATCTGGTGTTGAGGCAACGAGTCACGGAAACTCTGAACGGCCCGCGAGACGTTTTACGAATACAGGCTGATTATCAAGTTCAAGCTGTCGGCGGCTCTTATGCAAATGGATTTGCTGTCCGGCTACCGGGTGTCCTAGCAAGTGATATTGACTCAGTTTCTGTTCTTCTTAATGGATCGCCGGTAGCACATGAAACCGTTGAAACCCTTTACGGTGACGTAAACCTCATCTTGAGTGAAAGCACGCGGGACGACGTTTCTGAATCTTTTTCTAGCGACTGTAAGCGTTACAGAGCGGACCAAAGCTGCCTGTCTTCGCAGACTGAAGATTTCGTATACAGCGTTGATATTGTGTTTAGTAACCCCGTTAGTAAAGAAATATTGGGAAAACCGCCGTACGATCCGTTCATCTTTTCAGCGGTAGACCAAAAACGAGGCAGCTTAACAGAGCCGCCCGGTCGAGGCTGGGAGGTACATTTAAAAGAATTCTCTGGCACGGGTGCGTTTAACTCGGGCCTTACGGGTACATTCGACGATAACTCTAATGGTCTGAATAGTTTTGTCGACGGTAACAACTTTCCTTGGGCAATTCTCGTTAACGATATTTGGGCGCACCCTGTTGAAAAGATGGACGTTTCGCAGGCTTACCCCGACTTTCAAGATTGGGTTCTGACGAGCGGTGAGGAAAACCGCAATTGGTATACCCCCAGCAGAGCCAGACAAGATCGAGTTATCGAGGTTGCGAATTCTGCTGGCTGCTTAAACTAACAATCCAAACTGGACGCTGACAATGAAATCAATTAACAAAACACTAATGATGCTACTTTGTACGTTCCTCATAACGGCATGCGGCGCTGGCTCAGGCGAAGATGAGGATGATACGCCGGTTGCGAGCAGTGCAAGTGGAACTAGTAATCCAACTAGTCAGCCGGTATCTGCTACTAACGGAAGCGCGACAAATGGCGCTTCAGGCCAAGGTGATGAGCCGACAACAGTCGATCTAGATGCTGACTCTGGCTTTGACTTTCGGGTTAGCGGCGAATTTCAGCTGAATTTCCTTTCGGTACCCGTTGACTCGGGTGCGCTAACAATTTACCACGGTCGTGTCGATAACGGTCAAGATGGAATCTCGATTGACTATCTGACGCGATTGACTTCGGTCAGGCCAGTAGAAGGAACGACAATTTCGCTTGAGGTCAACGATAACTGGACTGAATTGCTGTTTCACTGGGTACCTGAAGGGCCCGAAGCAGATACCGTTTTTGCTACCAAGTTCTTACCCAATCAGAGCAGTTACGACATTAGTTTTTGAATACCGAATAAACAACAAAAAGGTTTAAGTGCCGTTGATGGATCTGCTATTTCATCAGCGGTTGTCTGGTGTCTAGGATGCGAAGGTCAGACTCGGCGGGTGAGTGTGGCATCGAAGGTTTGGTACTACGATGGGGGAAAGGTCAGAACTATGAGGTGTTATTAAGTACCTGATATTAAACAGTTTAAAAATAACGTTACGACTGGGTGGGAGTAGTGACGACTAACAAGGGTCTAACCTGACTGCTACCGTCGAACTAGTCGCCTCAAGCGGATACAAGCCAAGCGCACCTGACATTTTTGCGACGGTATACTTCTCGACCTTCATGCGATGAATGATTTCAACGGTAGGTCTGTCTTCGTGGAGCCTTGGCATGACACAAGACAGTTGCCCATCTCGAAGCATTTCGGCCTGCACACCATTCAAGTTATGCGCTAACGCCTTATCCTTGCCGGGGCCAACCCAAGCGCCATCGTCACGATCGACAATCCATAATCTTAGATCCGCAACCTCCCCTTCTTTGTTTTTAGCAAACACCGAGATCACCTCTTCTGCTTCACCGCCAATTGAAAAAAAGTGCGGGATTCAAAGCCAATGGGCTGAGCAACACTGCAACCCAGGTCAACCATTTCGGTTTCGCTGACCATAAAAGTACCCCGCCTAAACTCAAACAGCCTAGTGCACCTAACATAGGACCCCAAGTAGGCATCGAGTAGGGGCCGGCATGTTGAAATCTAATCGCGAAAACGCCGAGACCGACGAGAACTAAGACAAGTGCGTAGATTTTGGAAGCGAGTGAAGTTTGGAGTATAGGCACCATTAACGCCCTTTTTAGTGAAATCAGCAAATAAGACTTGATCCCTGTTTGCTTCCTTCAGCGATGTTATGTCGGAACGGTAAACGTGCGCTCGGCCCGATAGCAATCTACTAGGTGCCTTTTCAGATGATTTACCACGGCGGCTCATTCGGCTAAACAACAAATTAGCCAGTATCGTGAAAGCAAAGTAGCCAATCAGTGAAACGTTCTTGGGTCGCAACAACATTCGCAGGGAGTTCATAGACGGGCGAGGATAGTAATTTTAAAGCGCATTTACTCCGAATTTCAAAAGTACCCCAACTGGGCTTTTTTTAAATTTGAAAGTTTGAATGACAGTCTTTCGGTAGTGGTTGGTCAATGTCTCAATAGCTAATGATCTCGTGTCTTATAGACGGCCGGGGTGCTCACTTAGCGCAAGAAGTAAAACGTGATGGCGTTCAGGTGACGACTTGTCTACCCGGTTATGTCCGAACCGAAGCCCACACGCGCGCAGGTTTGCAACATCTTCACAGGAATATTCCCGATTAGATGTGGTTAAGCCCGAAACCAGTGGTAGAAGAATGTGAAGAGGCCTCGTTGTCAGGGAAGACAACATTGATACCTGGGAAGGTTTACAAAACGGTGAGACCCTTTCTTGGTTCCAGGTTAGCGAATGACATTTGGCGTAATCTCACGCGAAGATGATTTAAATAAGTTGCCAACTTACGCCACTATCTGTTTGTACTCGCAGTTTTACCTCTCTTTTCTTAGTTGCCCTCTGATATGTGGAGGCGATTGCAATATCAAACGGATATGGCGCTATCCTCTTCTGGCGTAAGGGTTCTCGCGTTGGTTTAGGGATTTTGTCGCACCTCCGCAATCCATGCTATTTCTGATTAATATCTCTTGGACCGATTTGCATTTTGTGGATGACCCTTTGCAATACGCGAAAAATGCTGTGCAAATCGAGTGCCTTTGACAATCGGAAAACAGGACAGATTTAAATTAACTGTCGGAAATAGAAGCACTTATGGTTGCCGGGCACGATAATTGCTGTATCTAGGTATCTATCATTTCAAGATGAGTCGATACCATGCTTGCTCGTATTTCTAAATTGCTCTGCCTCAGCCTATTCCTGTGGGCAAAAACGGCCGACGCCTCGGACCCATTTGAATTCTGCCCAACAAAGGCATTCATCGTTCAATCGCCCGGTTCGGTGCCGATTCTCTACGGCGTCGATCTCGCCATCGGCAGCTACACCACGATTTCACCGAACATGGGAACCAGCAGGGTCAATGGCGCCGGTTTCAATTATCACGACAGCTACATGTATGGTTGGGACTACGGTGCCGAAACGCTGGCACGTTTTGGCAACGATTACCAAGCGGTTCCTCTCAATCTGACCAACCTCATCGATAAACCTTTCTATGTTGGAGACGTCTCCGTCGTAGAGAATGCGTGGTACGGTTACCGGAAGGGCTACGGCCTGTACCGGGTCGATCTGAGTGATCCTGAAGCAGCGCTAGTGATGGAGAAGATTGCAACGCATACTTCCATGGGTAACCCAAACTTGACGGACCTGGCTTTCCACCCCTTCGACGGCCTGATCTACGCAGTCGATAACGACGGTTTTCTCCTGACGATTGACCCGGCAAATGGCGAGACCACGGTGCTCGTTCAGGTGCTGAGCGAAGCGGAAGAAGGTTTTAATTTCACCTTCGGCGCACAGTATTTCGACGTTGACGAGAATTTTTACCTAAGCAACAACAGTAACGGGTTCATTTATCGGGTAACAATAAACGGAGAATTTTCAGAAGCCGTATTCTTTACTTATGGCCCCTCCAGCAGTTCCAATGATGGCGCACGCTGCGCACTGGCGGAAGTCGAGATCAGCGACCTTGTCGACTTTGGCGACGCGCCGGACAGTTACGGCACTACGCTGGCCGAAGGCGGAGCCCGGCACGGGATCAGCAGCCTGCTTCTCGGCTCACTGATTGATGGCGAATCGGATGCCTATGTCTTTCCATTGAGCGATGACATCAGCGATCAGTCAGATGATGACGACGGGATCTCCTTCCCAACCGGCTTCGAGATCGGCTCATCGGCGATCATCATCGCCAATGTGATTGGCTCGGGCGGTTTCCTAAATGCCTGGATTGACTGGGACAAAGATGGACAGTTCGAGGATGATGAGCAGATCGCAGAAGCCCTGGCAGTTAACGAAGGGACGAACAACTTGCCGATCAACGTCCCGATTTGGGCCACCAGCGGTGGGACCTGGGCTCGTTTTCGTATCAGCACCCTGCCGGATATTGGTCCCACAGGTGGCGTAAGTAACGGCGAGGTCGAGGATTATCCACTTACAGTCACCGAAGTAGGTGTCACCACCCGCCATTATCCGAACGAAAGCAGCTTTACGAGTTTCGCCTTCGAGGACAAGTATCCGCAACTCGGCGATTTCGACATGAACGACGTGTTGATGAACTTGCGCTATACCGAATACATCAAGGATGGTCAGGTGATTCGAATCAAGCTCGAGGGGCAAGTGGCAGCGCTTGGCGGGCGTTACCACAACGGTTTCGGCATCCAGATTCCCGGGATTGATCCGGCCTCGATTAAAGGTGATTCGATTGCGCACTTTGTCAATTACGTTCGGCAATCTAATTACGCACTCGAGGAGAATCGCATCAGCGCGGTGCTCGTCGCGAGTGAGAACCTGTGGGACATCACTCAGCCTGGAGAATCAGGATGCAGATTCTTTCGAGTCGAGGAGGGCTGCGGCACCACCAGTCGCCCCAACTGGCAAATGACTGTGCCTTTTCGCACGCCGGTCGATGTCAATAGCATGCCTGCGATGCCCTACGACCCATTTATCTTCGCGGCACCCGGCACCAATCACGGAAGTTCAGTGAGCGCAGTGACTGGCCAATACCCGGGCCGAAAACTCGAAGTACACCTGAAGAACAGGGCCCCAAGCAATGCCTTTGAGGTCGGACTGTTCGGCACTCACGACGACGCTTCAGATACCCAGCAGGCAATCTTCTTCCAGACCGACAATGGCGTACCTTGGGCGCTGGAGGTACCGCTGGATTGGAAGCATCCAAAAGAAGGTGTCAGCGTGCTCGAGGCCTACCCGCAATTCTCAGATTTCGCGGCGGATCCTACTGGGATGACCAACCCGGAGTGGTACCTGGAAAACAATGCCAACCCCCAGTTCCTTTACAACGATTAGCGAGTTAACCATGAACCGTAAAACAACGTATATCCGCTGTTCGCACCTCTTGATCACAATTTTCCTGCTTTGGTTCTTAACCGGCTGCGGTGGCGGCGGTGGTAGCAGCGATGAAAGCCCTACTGACGAGACCACTCCTGCAGGCTCCGGCACGACCACTGCGACGGGTGCTGAAAACCCGATCACCGAGTTGAGAATCACCGCAGAGAATGACCTGCGCGTTAATCAGTCGCTCGAAATCTTTGTCGAAATGAGCTCGTCGCGTTCGTATCTCTCCATCTGCCCGGGCTCTGGAACGGTGGTCAACGCCGCATCGATGAGTTACGACCAATGTATTGCGCGACGGCCGCTGACGGCCGGTGTAGACAGCCTAAGTGTTGACGTCGCGAACCATACCGATGCGCTTGTCGCGATCATCTGGTTCTACGAAACCGGCCGTGACCCGTTGGTTTACCGATGGCAGCGGGACGCCGACAAAGGAGCGCCGCTGACAGCTGTCTGGCGGATCGAGGAACCCGGTTAACCAGTACCGCGAGAATAGGGGCATTTACTTTCCCCGACGGGACACCTTATCTGACAGTAAGAAATTGGGTGTAGTTTACGCAGGAAACGCTAATCGTAGACTGATTGTGGTGTTTAGAACCCAACTGAATGCAATTCTGGACTTACAGGAAAAAAGCGTCTTCTCAGTGCGGCATCAGAAAATGGTAAGTCTTTGAGTATAGGCACCATTAACGCCCTTTTTAGTGAAATCAGCAAATAAGACTTGATCCCTACAGACCATTTTCTACAGCAAAATTGGAGGTTAGGCCGGAGGCTACAATGGCATCGTGCACAGCCAGGACGGGATCCAGGGCAAACATGTCCGGATCGCTGATCTCACCCAACCCGGACTCAACTAATGCCTTGATGATGATGTCGGCACGCGATGGCCGTTCAAAGGGTTGGACAAGCTCTCCACCGTAGAGCTCTGTTTTGGCATCCCGCAACCGGTGCTGTTCGCTGTAGATGGTTTTCATACGGCAACTCCTATACTGATATCACAGCGATAGCGTCAACCGACGGCAACAGCGGTGATCAGCACGCGACCGGTCTTCGTATCCCATTTCCGTATCATCCGGTTAGAGTCCGGAGCCATCCTCAGAATAGATTACCCAGATCTTGGTGTAGCCGTCAGTATCAAAGATGCCGGTCCATTCTTTGGGCACCGTGACACCTTCACCAGCATTAATAACCTGTATAGAGCCATCAGTGGAAGTTAATGTAACGCCGCCTTCGAGGAAAAACATGAATTCATCAACACCGTATGGTTCATTGATCTCGGCACGAGTTTTGCCGGAACGATACATGCCAGAGGCAAATTTCTTGTCGCTGCTTAATAACGATGTGACATCCAGCGTGATGTGGCCGTCTTTGTGTTTTGTTTCGAGCATATCCGGGCGTTCGAATATGTTGCCCGCAATATCTGATTTACTGAGTTTCGCTGGCACCACGGTGCCTTCACTGTCCGCGGCGATCGCCGCAGCAGTCCAAAGAATGGTAATACCAACTGTAACAAAAAACTTTTTCATTGATCCGGACTCGTTGAGAAAATTCACTACCAGTAAGCGAGTACAGCGTAACCCACCAAAGACATTTTTGCGGCGTTAAATGCGTCTGTAACAAGTGGTTCCGCCATCCCTACGACATAGCTTGCCACTATCGGAATCTGGCAACTAGGGCGTCCATGAGTTCTTCGTTAGCGCTCCAGTATTGTTGGGTGTTGTCACCGTCTGCGCGTGGCCAGGTTGAGTACAAGGCGATGACTATTCCAGCCTTGGGTGCGACACGAATGGTTTGGCCGTGAATGCCAGAGCCGCTAAGGTCGCGTTCGTCGTTGCCTTTGCCCCACCAGAATGAGCGATAGTATGGTTCGAGGTCGTCGCTGGATTCATAGGGCCAGGTTGGATCCCCCGGCTGTGCATGCATGTCCTCGATAAAGCTTGATGGTACCACTTGCCGGTCAAACGCCATGCCCTTATTCAATACCAGAAGGCCTACGCGGCCGAGGTCGCGAAGCGTCGAATTCATGCCATGGTCCGCAAGTACGAAACCGCTTTCATCGACCGTGATAAACGCATCGAACTCGGCACCCATCGGTTTCCAGATATGCGTGGAAATCAACTCGGCCAGTGGCTGGCCAGTTGCCTCTTCCAGCACCCAGCCAAGGACATCGGTAGAACCCGAACGGTACGAGAATTTGTCGAGCTTGGCCTCATTACGACCGATAGTGGGAAAAAATTCGTATCCACCGCCCGGTCCATTTTGGGGACAGTAGTCAGCTTTGGTCCACCCAATGGCGCAGTCCTGTATGCGAAACGTGGTGCTGAAATCCGGGTAATCTTCGGTGTAATCCGAACCATCTTTCATGTCCAGCACCTTTCGGAGCGAGTCGGGTCCCCAGCCACTTTTTGCCAATGCAGGCACATAGTGCGATACCGGTCTGGCGAGATCGATGATGCCTTCATCTGCGAGTTTTCCCGCGAGCAAACCGACGACTGATTTGGAAACCGAATTCATCAGGTGTGGTCGTGCTGCGGTCAGGTGGCCATCATAGTGCTCGAAGATAATATCACCGTCCTTCAGAACCAGTAGCCCGTCGATGAACTGGCTCTGCACAATTTCGTCGATGGACTGCTCACGACCCTCAAACGGAATGGAGAAGTCCTGAACAAAGTCTCTACTTCGCTCGAGTACCAGGACGTGATTACTGTCGTGCTCAATATTGACTGTCGGCAATACTTCGCGAAGGTGACTGAATGCCCAGCGGTTCACCGGTCCGAACTGAAAATTGGAGAGGGTCAGGTTTTCCGGTCTGGCGCTTTTCTCGGCCAGACAGGATACGTTGTAAAAAATACCGGTCAGCAGCCCGAGTAAGACGACGGCCTTGTTCATAAAGAAAACTCCATGATTAAGTTGAACTGAATAAGAAGAAACTAGGCGCTTTCACAGTTGACGACCGACTAACCCTGACGATGGTTGTATGTCACCTGTTCAGTGACGGCGCGCCAGCCGGCATCGATTGCAGCATTCAGGTAGGCGTAAGCCTCGGAATCCGAGTTAGCGATCGAAATCCTGCCGAACTGGGCTCGGCCTAGTTCATGGGGCGCTTGTCCTGGCGTCCACTTCGGATCATCCAGTGACATATATTCGTAAGCATAGCCGTGAGGCCAGCGGTTCACGGTAATCGCCTTGATATCGGTCTTGTGGTTGAAGCCGTGTTCACCTAGCAGCCCCTGGAGTTGCCCCCGGACTTGGCTCTCATAGGTGTCAAATGTGGTCGCATAGACGTTGTGACGCGCCTGTTTAAGCAAATCATGGCTGGTCTCATTGCCTGTAGATGTCACCGAAGGAACACCCAACAGGTGAATCACCATCGGATCATCCGGCCCACGGGGCGGCTGGTGACCACCGGTCGTCGTTGCCGGTGCAGGGATAACCAAAACATATGGATCGTTGGGACATGTGACCTCGCCCACACCAAGCTTGGAATAAGCGTGTCCGTTGTCAATCAGGACATTCGTCATCACCAGCGGGACCTTGACGCCGTAGCGGAGCGCTTCCTTTTGGCTCTCCGGCAACTGTGGGCAAAGGTATGGGATCGCACCGTTGTAACACGCGAGCACGCAATGATCGCCTGTGACGCTGACCGCGTTGCCATCGCGGACATAATCAACGGTCACTGCATCGTCTCCGGTCTCTCGCACACCGACCACCGTACTGTTTAGTCGTAATCGGGTCGGGTGCGACTTATTGTCTAGCGCACCATAGTCAAAACGGCTTGCCGCGATATCGTCAAAACCGTGAGTGTCCGGCGCCACCGCCGGGATCAGTTTATGGACCAGCAACCTGGCGAGCGATGCGTTGCCATCCGGAAAATACAGGGACTTGGAACCGGCCTTCATACCATCGAGAATCGCGCTGGTTAGGTCATTGAGCCAGTCCATTCCCTGCATGCCAGGACAACCCAGATAAAACGCCTCCATAACGCTCACTCTCAATGCGGCGGGCCCAAACATCAGTTTGGGCACCGGATAGAAAATAGTGATGGTCGCGTCGGCCAGGCCAACCTTTTCAGTGAGAAACTGGGCGTAACTGACCGATTCGACGTAGGTTTGTTTCTCGCTTTGTGGCAGGTCATCCAGATAATCAACCTCGCCGCTGAATAACTCAATCAACTTGTCCTGTTCTGATGCTGGGAGCGGGAGAGCGCGCACCGCAGATTTGTAATCGCCCACGCCGAGCATCAACTGACTCCAACTGGCGCGGATCTTTGTATGGCCCGCATGACCTTCCTTGCCCTCCTGTCCCGGGAACGCCAACAAGCTGTCACCGGTTGAACTTAATAGTGGGACGTTTTCCAAATTGGCTTTCATGGCTTCGAGGTCGACACCGAGATCGTCGAGCAGGCCTTTGGCTATTTCACTCCAGTCGGAGGGGGTGTCCACGTTAATCGATCCGCCAATGCCAAGCAGCGTCCGTCCGCGATGGTGAAACTCATTGCGCTTGGCATGCCCACCGAAGTCGTCGTGATTATCCAGCAATAGGATTCTTGCCTCGGGTCCCATTGCCTTTTGATAGAACCAGGCGGTCGCAAGGCCGCTTATCCCTGCGCCAACGATCACCATGTCATAGTGCTCGTCTAGTTTGTGATGCGCCTCTGGCTTTTGTCCGGCCCAGGCAAGGGCGTGCATGGTCTCAAATGAGCCTGCGTGGTTGCCTCGTATGCCGGTAAGGGTCGGCGGATAAACTACGTGTTGTCCGCCGGTGCTGGTTTGAGCAAAAAGTTCGGTGGGTGTGAGCAGACCCGTACCTGTCGCAATGGCCATACCGTTTAAAAAGTCGCGTCGTGTAATGTTGTATTTCATCGTGTTATTTATCTCGCGCTGTTATTGAGGCTCATTCAATGGCAGAACACCAGGCGCAGTGATAACCGGAATGGCAATAGTGGCGCTAATTTCTGCCGGTAACCGAGGCGTCGCCATGTCTTCCCGCATGCTAGAGCATGTCACTCGACATGTAAACTGCCCACGACGAGCCGTGTTTTTTACTCAAACTGTTATCCACGCATGTGATGGTCGGCGGTGCTATGGCATCCAGGTTTCCCACCAGCATAGGCGTAACCTGTCGTTACCTATCTATATGATCGCGGCAAAGCCTGGCAGCCAGTTGGCCAGGATGCTGAGTTGAGAGAATATTGGGAGTATGAGTATAGGCACCATTAACGCCCTTTTTAGTGAAATCAGCAAATAAGACTTGATCCCTACAGACCATTTTCTACAGCAAAATTGGAGGTTAGGCCGGAGGCTAGCTATTGAGACATTGACCCACCACTACCGAAAGACTGTCATTAAAACTTTCAAATTCAAAAAAGGCCAATTGGGGTACTTTTGAAATTCGGAGTAAATGCGCTTTTAAATTACTAACCTCATTGCTCTATTTGTTGCTATTCTCCCAACATCAGTGAACTGAATGGTCCCCCAGGGAATAGCAACATGGACTCCGCTGAATTGAATTCTT